>Ga0307373_10000105_pt1 | contig 141704 bp, 116 predicted proteins | sample OX2MG_FD_202534 | JGI IMG/M metagenome (GOLD analysis project Ga0307373, IMG submission 202534) | Soil microbial communities from Risofladan, Vaasa, Finland - OX-2 | ecosystem: Environmental > Terrestrial > Soil > Coastal area > Acid sulfate soil | place: Finland: Risofladan, Vaasa... | reverse complement strand
CCAAACGAGATCGCGATGCCCTCTGGAAGGAAATCGGGGAATTGCTCAATACGGTCTCCCCAAGCGAATGCACAAACTTCTTCGCCTCTTGCGGATATGTAAGCACTTAAATCGAAACAGCTCTAGAGGATGAAGAACTGCACAACAAACAAGGCCGCAAAAATATAGGTCAGGGTCGGACACTCCCTCCAGCGGCCCGTGGCCACTTTTGCCACCGAATAGGCAATCAGCCCAAAAGCGATGCCGTCCGCAATGCTGAAAGTCAGCGGAATGCCGACCAGGATCAGGAAAGCGGGAAGATACTCGGTTGCGTCATCCCATTCAAAGTCGCGAACCACCTTGAGCATCAGCGATCCCACAACGATCAGCGCCGGCGCAAGCGTAGGATAGCGGATGATGGGATGATTGCCCGCGTCAACTCCTACTTCAACGCCACCGCCGATCATGGCCGCCAAAGGGCTGAAAAACATGGCGGCGAGCAGCAGCGCTCCCGTCACCATGTTGGCAAGGCCCGTTCGTGCGCCGTCCGAGACTCCGGCAGCGGATTCGATGTAGCAGGTAATCGTGGACGTTCCCAGCCCCGCTCCCACCGTTGTTCCCACGGCATCCGCAAACAGGGCGCGGCCCGCGCGCGGCAGTTTGCCTTCGCGAAGCAGTCCCGCCTGCTGGCCGACGCCCACCAGTGTTCCAACCGTATCGAAAAGCGCCAGGTAAAAGAGGACGAAGATGGCTGAGGCAAGCTTGGCGGGTTCAAGCGAAAACAGTCCGTGCAGATCAAACTTCATAAAGGTGGGCAGAAGATGAATCTGGGCTGAAAAGAGTCCCTGGTAATGAACAAGCCCGGCGGCGGCAGCCATGCCAGCCGTCACCAGAATGCCAAGCAAGATGGCGCCCCGAACCCGGAAGGCCAGCAACACCACCAGTACCAATAAGCCCAGGACGCTAACCAGCGTCGCCGGCTGCCGGAAATCCCCCAGCCGCACCAGAGTCCCCGGAGCAGCCACCACCAAGCCGCCGTACTCGAGCCCGATCAGGGTGATAAACAATCCGATGCCGGCGGCGATCCCGCGCTTGAGCGAGTCTGGAATGGAGTTGACAATCTGAGCGCGAATGCCCGTAAGGGTGATGGCGATAAAGAATACCCCTGCAAGCAACACGGCCGCCAAAGCCTGCTGCCAGCTCAGCCCGAATCCCAGCGGAGCCACTCCGCACAGCGTGTAAACAAAGAAGAAGTTCTCGCCCATGCCCGGCGCGAGAGCCACCGGGTAGTTGGCCGCAAAACCCATCAGGAAGGTCGAGAGGGCCGCGGCCAGGCAGGTGGCGCACAGGACCGCCCGGAAGTCCATCCCTGCCTGGGAAAGCACGCCCGGCTGGACGAAAATAATGTAAGACATCGCCAGGAAAGTCGTGATGCCGCCCACGACTTCTCGCTGCACGGTCGTTCCGTTTGCTTCAAGCTGGAAGTATTGAGAGATTCGATTCTTCAATCGGCCCTCGGTTTTCTAACCACATCCTAAAGCCAGGAAGAATGCTTTCATAGCACTTTATGGTGGACGATTACAAGGGGAGCGCCGGGCTAAAGCCAAGCGCTAAAAAGCCAAAGTGAGCCGCCGCCCGCCTGAATGAATCAACCCAGCAGGCGCCGGAGCGCGACCGCCTGAGTCGGATTCTTGCGCAAGGCAACAAGCCGAAGCCGGCGGAATTCATCCGTATCAATCTTCTGCACGGTTCCCCGCCCCCGCTGAGGCGTAAATGCCAGGATGTGATCGAGGTCGGGATGCCGTGTGAGCGGAGTTCCAAACCGCACCGCCTGGCGCGGCGGGCAGAAGTCCACGAGCGACCCTTGCCCCGTGTCCCGACCGTCTGAGGCGGCGCGCGCCACGCCCACCACGCACTTGTGGTCCACCTCGAAGCAAAAAAAGATGTCCCCGCGCTTCACGTCCCGGCGCAAGTAGCGAAGGCTCCGGGCGCTTTTGATCCATCCTTCATCGCCCAGTTCGTACGGGCCGCGGGCTCGCGAGCCAAAATACTGGTCGAACCTCCAGCCACGCCGGGTGTTGATCTTGAAGACCCAGGCGCGCCGGCGCCTACCCGAGCTGCGGCTTGCTCCATTCAATGGCGGCTTTGATCTCATTGTCAGGGTGATGAGAAAGCACTTCGTCAAAATCAGCATAGGGAACAACGTGGGTGATGATCTGTTCGACCGTCTTTCCCCAGGTTTTGTAAGCCTTCCCCAGATCGTCGACGGCGGTCTGGAAGTGCTCGCGGCTGGCGTTTACGCTTCCCACCATCACCTGGTTGCGCAGCACCAGGGCGCGCATCAGGGCGGCGCCATCAATTTCAAGCGGCCGGTCGCCTCCCGGGATACCCGTCAGGACGTATACCCCGTTAATGCCCAGGGCGCCCAGCAGGTCAAACTCCACATGGGCGATTCCCGTGGCTTCAAAAATCATGTCAATCTGTCCGTAGTTGTCGTCCAGATTCTGAGGCTTGTTTTCCCTTCCATCAATGTATTTGCCGCCTAATTGCGCGAGTAGGGTCGGCCGAAGGGAATGGGCATCCACCACGTCAAGGCCCAGGACGTTGGCCCCTCGCAACCTGAGCGCCACGGCCGCCAGCAATCCAATCGGGCCGAGCCCCGCCACCAGCACCTGCTTGCCCTCCAGCCATTTTTGGGGATCATGGGAGCCAGGCATCCGCGCCGTTTGGATCAGCAAGGCTTCGTTAATGGCTTTTCCCGCCACAGACATCGGCTCTGAGAGAACGCCCAACGGAACCTGGTCTTTTGGAACCTTTACAAAATATTCTTGCTGGTCCACCACGAACTCAGTCTCATAGCCATCCCGCTGCTTGATCCCCCGCTCGGTGTAATCCCCGCTCGAGCACATATCGCTGCGGCCGTTCAAACAAGCCGGACAGTGCCCACAACCTCGTCGGACCGTAAAACAGCCGAAATCTCCCGGCCGCGCCGCCTGAACCCCGCTGCCTACCTCGACAACCTGGCCGAACATTTCGTGCCCAATGACAAGTTCCTTCTGCCCCGGCGGCGCATCCGCCCTCCCACCGGAAGCCTCTTCGCGGTCCGTGCCACAGATCCCGACACGCAGCACCCGCAGTTTAATCTCGTCCTGGGCGCTAACTTTAGGTTCAGGACGGTCCACTAATTGAATGTTTTGGGTCCCTGGAGTAATTGCAATCGCCTTCATGATGAGTTCGTCCCCTTTCGAATAAAGAGATACGCATAGCTTAACAAGATCGATTGGTTTTGGCCGACTTCTTTTTGGGCGAGGGGCGCACAAAGACTCCGGCGCTGGCAACCAATGGAGCCACCATCAGGCCCGGCTGCTACGGAGGCAAAGGCCTCATTGCTTGCCCAGAATAACTGGTGGCAGGGATTTACCATTTTAACAATGACTGGCTATGCGTCGAAAAGCTGATCAATACTCATCGGAATATGTGTTAGCGCGTTAATTGAACCAACGGGCCATTGCGTAATCATCTCCACCATTATTACATTCTTATCATTATGAAATACTCGCCGTATTCCCAGAGCTTGGATGAAGATCTGTTTCCAAAAAAGAAGCCTCGGCGCGGCGCGGGGCCGTGGAAGTGGCTACTCGTCATTGGCTGTGTTCTGTTCTTTATTTACCGTTCCACCCTCCCGTTGGTCCGTCTACAATCTGAGCCACCCCCGGAGTTTATCGGGCGGCATGCTGTTCGGGACCGCCGGCAAGCTAAACCAGAAAAGCTCATAGCCCAAGCCTATTGGAATGTCGCCGTCCGATCCATTCAATGGAAATACTCCCCGAAGAGGTCTCTGCCTTACGATCCTCCGCCCAACTTCAGGATTAACAAACAATTCAAAGCGTTGTCCGACTCTATCAACATCGACCGCGACATTTACTGGCGGCGGCTTCGGGATGTCTGGCAACAGCCGGACACCTGGAGAGTATCCTATGGATGGAATACGGACTGGGTTAACCGCTCTTTAATGGTTCTCCTGGAATATGCCAATGATTCATTGCAACAATTCACTCAACAGGTGCGGACGTGGAGAGATGAATTGGGCAATGTCAGCATTTCCTGAGCGCCAAAATCCTCTTTTCTGAGCCGGGCGCGCCCCTATCGCACAACGCCTTCGGCCCACATTCAGAGATACAAGACTTTGTCCCGAACCCTCGTGTACAATGTGGACGGGTTCCTCTTTCCGCTGCTGAGCGCAAGCAACTCATAACCATCCGAACCGTGATTAACGATGAGGGCCTGGGATCAAGCGGCGTTCCGCATGATCGCACGGATTGAAGAAAGCGAATGCAGAAAGGAGCAGAGGCCGTTGGGCTTGAGAAAACCCTCAGGCGAAATTCTTCATCGAATCAAGTAATGATCTACGTTCCGGGGTTGCCATGAAAAAGACGCACCTTGCAGGTTGGGGGCTCATCGCGGTATTTTTCTGCGGAATGATTTCCGCGACGGCGGCAAGTCCTAATGTGGCCGTGAAGCCATGCTCAGACGCCAAAAATAAGATGGATGATGTCTACTGCATCGGCGACCGACGCGTCGCCCACAGGAGCATGATCTCCGAAGCAAAAGAGATCGCGATCGGCAAGAAGTACGCCGAGCAAATCGACCGCTCAGCCAAGCTTGTCAAGGATCCGGTCATCACCGAATACGTGAACCGCGTCGAGCAAAACATTGCTGAAAATTCCGACGCTAAAGTCCCCATCACCGTCAGGATTATCAACTCCCCGCAAATCAACGCCTTCACGCTGCCAGGAGGGTTTATCTACGTCAACACGGGCCTGCTAAAGGCTGCCAGCAGCGAGGCTCAACTTGCCGGGGTCCTGGCCCATGAAACGGGCCACGTTGCCGCGCGACATTGGGCGTCAAGCATGACAAAACAGACCCTGCTGCAATACGCGATGATCCCGCTGATCTTTACGCCAATGTCTTACCCGGTTTATATTGGGCTTTCCGAAGGGCTCAACATGGGTCTCCCCATAGCTTTCCTCAAGTTCAGCCGTGATGACGAACAGCAGGCAGACTTCCTCGGTCTTCAGTATATGTGGAAGGCAGGCTACGATCCCAACGCCTATCTTGCCATGTTCGCCAAGATTATCCAGGATCAGCACAGCGATCCCGGAAGCGTTCCCAGCATCTTCATGGACCACCCGCCCACCAAGGACCGCATCATCAAGGCCGAAGAAGAGATCAAAAACATACTCCCAAAACGCAAAGAGTATCTGGTCTCAACTTCGGAATTCCAGAATGTGAAAGCGGGCATGACCACTCTTCTGAGCGCCATGAAAAGAAACAAGAAGGATAAAAATGCGCCAACCCTCATCCGGCGCGAGCCAAGCTCGCAGCCCGCAAGCACCGGAAAAAGCAGCGGGCAGAGCAAGGGGAACGATCAACCGCCTGTACTCCGCCGGCGCAACTGAGAACGAAGCTCCCTTCACAGGAAGTTTCCACCAGCAGCGCCGCTACGCCGGTACCCGCCCGAGATCAGCATCAAGGCGCAATTGCGGGCAGGCGTTCCTCTTCCACGATGGGGAAACGTGGTTCAACTGCTAGTTCTGTTCGTGGATGGTCAGAACGGAACGGATTTCAAACTCACGTACTCCCTGGGGAGTGGTCGCCGTGACGGTGTCATCCACTTTTTTACCCATCAGGCTGCGCCCAATGGGTGATGTCGTAGAGATCCATCCCTTGCTGACGTCGGATTCCTCGCTGGTAACCAGCTTGTAATTAACCTCAACATCTCTGTCAACATCGTATAGAACAACTTTTGAGCCATAGGCGATCCGGTCCTTAGGAATGTTGTCGATGTTGACGAGCGCGAGGTCCGCCGCGCGTTTTTTGAGCTGAGCGAGACGAGCTCCGACGAAATCCTGCCGTTGCTTAGCCATGATATATTCGGCGTTCTCACTCAGATCACCGTGCGCGCGGGCACGCTTCAACTCCTTGGGCAACTCGTGGGTCAGTTCGTGCTCAAGAGCCTGAATTTCTTCTTCTAACTTCTGAAGGATTGGTGTCGGCATGTAGTGAATCCCAGCTTTCGCTTTTCCTAGTATTATAGATAAAATTGATGCGCGGCGCAACGGGTGAAATACGGTCAAGCAAGCGGCGGCACCCGGCCCTGATGGATATGGAAACTATAGAAAAACAAAAGGTTAGCACCAGAAAGCGAAATAAAACACGGGCACTCTGCGTTGACTTCGACAAGACCGTATGTTAGCGTTAGGAAATCCGTTAATTTAGTGAGAGACGTTTCGGATGGCTTTCAAGAAAGCCAAGGCGCTCGAAGAAGCTCATAAGTACGTCGTTCAGGGGAAGAACGCTCTGGCCATTCAGCAGTACCTTACAATCCTTGAGAACGACCCTTCCGACCTCATCCTGCTCAATACCATCGGAGACCTTTACATTCGCGACAAGAACGTCGCAGAGGGTCTGAAACAATTTTACAAATTGGCGAACGCTTACGTCCAGGAAGGCTTCGCCGTCAGGGCGATCGCTATCTACAAGAAAATCTCCAAGATAGACCGGAATACGGCTGAGCCCTCGCTTAAACTCGCGGAACTTTACCAGACTCAGGGGTTTGCTCGCGAGGCGCGCGAGCAATTGATGAGCGCCATTGAGTTTTACAAAAGGACTGACCGGAAAGACAACGCCCTGAAAGCTCTGCGCAAGCTCGCCCGCATGGATGCCGACAACCCCCATTTGCTTTTACGGCTGGCTCAATATGCCGAAGACGCCGGGGAACAAAAAGAGGCCGCGGAGGCCTATCTCAAGGCGGCCAAGGCTGCGCAACGCCAAGGCGACGCTTCGACAGCCGAGCACGCGTTAAATAAGGCGGCGGAGTTGCTCCCGGGCGATCCCGAGGTGCAGCTTTCCCGCGCTTATCACGCCTTCAGTAAACAGCAACCCGAGCAGGTTGAAAAAATCCTGGCTTCCCTCCCAGAACTCCAGAACGATTCTCGGGCTCAGCAGCTATTGTTTGAAAGCTATTTGGCTTCGCATAACCTGGATGCCGCGGAAAAAGCGCTACCCGCCCTTTTCCATAAAAACCCATCCGACTTTTCGCCCTTCTCAAGCTTCGCGGCGCAGTGTCTGGCCGAGCAAAACTATGACCGGGCCTTCCAGGCTGTCAACTCGGTTGCCGCTGACTTGATTGAACAGAAGAAAACGGGACCGCTGATGGAGGTTCTGCGAAAAATTTGGACGGCGGCGCCCGAAAAAATTGACAATCTGGAACTCATCTACAATATTAGCGAAAAGACCGGCGACGAGGTTACAATTCCCGAGATTCTCGAGGCAATGGGGCAGGCTTACGTTCAGGCCGGTGAGTTAGGAAAGGCGGAACAGTCTTACGCCAGGCTGGTTGTCCGCGAGCCCTCAAATGAAGGCAATAAGGACTTGCTCAAGCAGGTTCTGCAAAAGCAGTGCAAGGAATACGCACCCGCCGATTTCTCTTCACTGTCGGGCGCGGACTTGGCGCTCGAGCCAGAATCCTCCCCGATTCTCATTCCGGAAACGGAAAGCCCATCCCACATCGAAATGGCTCCGGAACAATCCTCCATCCCGGAAGAAATTGACCTCACAGAATCGGCTGGCCAGCCGGCCGCCTTTGAAGATGAAGCGCTCCCGGAACCCCAGGAACTACCGATCGAGTTCGAAACCCGTCAAGACACTTTGCAGGCTCCTGAGGGCGACCCTGCGGCTGCGGATGGAACTGAGTCTAAGGCAGAAACTTCCTCACCCGTGGAAAAGGCCAAGAAGGAGATTCCTCCCTTCAACTATCAGGAAAGCCGGGAGGAAATTGAGTTTTATGTTGCCCAAGGCTTTCAGGAAGAAGCTCAGCAGGCAGTTCAGGACCTCGAAGAGAAATATCCCGAACAGCAGGAGGTGGCCACCCTGCGCCGTTTGGTTGATGAATCCGTGCAAAAACGCGAGCAGGAATCCCCTGTAGGCCCTGGAAACGGCCTTCAGGTTTCCATTGAGGCGACTGAAGATCAGGGCGCCATGGTCGATTTGGCCGGTGAATTAGCGTCGACTCTCGGAGACCTCAAAGCGCCGGAATCAAGCCAGGTTGCTTCTGGCCCGGCGGCTGACCCTCGCCCGCCCGTAGAGACTCCGGGCGGAGTAGCCGCTGAGTTGAGTTCCCTTCTTGATGACCTTCAGGAAACCAAAGGGTCTGAAGGGGACTCCGACGATCCCGAAACCCACTACAACCTGGGTGTGGCTTTTCGGGAGATGGGCCTATTCGACGAAGCGATCGGGGAATTTCAGAAGGTCGTGAAGGGCGCAACGTCCGATAGCTTTCCGCCCAATTTCCTCCAGGGATGCACGCTGCTAGCCACTTGCTTTATCGATAAAGGGATGCCCGCTATCGCCGCAAAATGGTATGCCCGAGCGATTGAAATCCCCACTCTCGATGAAGATGCGCTTCTGTCGCTCCGATATGATTTAGGCGCCGCCTATGAGCAGGCCGGCGATTACAAAACGGCGCTCGAAAAATATACCGAGGTTTATAGCCAGAACATTGACTACCGGGACGTCGCAGAAAAAATCCGCATTCTCCAGCAGAGGGTCTCCTGATTCTCCCCATGGGATTGTCATGATAAGTCCAGCGAAGCTCGCGGCCGAAGAGGCGACTCTCGGGATGGGGTCTCAGGAACAGCCCACAAACCGATGGGTCGCAATCCTGTATATTGCCTTTTGCTTTGAAATGGGCGTATTTCTCTTCGTTTTTCCATGGGTTCCCGTCTGGCACCACAACTTCTTTGTAGCACGTTATGAATGGCTCTCGGCCCTATCACGGAACTATTACGTCCGTGGCGCCATCTCCGGAATCGGCCTGGTGGACGTTTTCCTGTCCTTTTATGAACTTTGGCGAATGAGGGCTTCCCTGGGGCTGGTCCGCTCGCGCCCCGCACGGTAAGGTTGAATCTTGGGGTCCGAAGCCCAAATCGTTATTTCTGGCAAAGATTAAATTCAACTGAAAGTCAAATCCCTGAATGCCTCCCGCACCGTTTCAACTTTGCTACATTACGGACCGCCATGGACTCGCCCCGGAACCATTGCTGCCTCGCATCCAGCTTGCCGCCGAGGCCGGAGTTGATTTAATTCAACTGCGTGAAAAGGATCTTCCAACCCGCGAACTGGCCGACTTGGCCCAAGCCGCTGTCCGCGTTTGCCGAAAAACGGAAACGAAAATCGTCATCAACGATCGCTGGGACATCGCCATGGCGGTGGCTGCCGACGGCGTGCATTTGGGAGGACAATCATTGCCGGCGGAGGTTGTCCGGCGTGAAGCCGGGAAAGACTTACTTATGGGAGTTTCCTGCCATTCCCTCGACGAGGCTGCCAAGGCAGAAGCAGCCGGCGCGGACTATATCCTGCTGGGACCCATCTTTGAGACTCCCTCAAAGCTCCGGTACGGGCCTCCGCTCGGGTTAGCCAAGCTGGCAGAGGTTTCAAGACGCTCTGCGATTCCGGTGTTCGCGCTGGGCGGGATTACGGTTGAAAGGGTGGCCGAATGCATCACGGCCGGGGCAAAAGGAATTGCCGGAATTCGGATCTTCCAGGAATGCACGTCGCTTGCGGAACAAGTTAGGAAATTGCGCGCCCAGTGCCCTCCCTCAGCCGCGGATTCAACGCCATGAATCGCTTCTGTGAAGTGCTTTAAGAACCCATGAGCGTCGCTATTTATCCGTGGACCTCTAGGCTGTCCACCACCAATCGTCCTGTTTTTGGCTGCAAAACAACGGCGTGAAATGTGTCAGCCAGCCCGTTTTTTCGGAACACAGGCTGTGACGATTTAAACTGTGGACTGCGCAAGTCCACGGTTGACACCTCTGCGCCATCCAATCGCACCTCGACAACTCCGTAATCCGGCCCTTTAGGACTCCAAAGCGTAAAACCGGTGCCCATAAAATTCCATTTGGCGCGCCCAGCATCGTCCCGGCGCACAGCGCCGATTCCAAAACGAAATGCGGGGTCCCGCTGTTCAAGCCAATGGGCCGGGTCCTCTCCGGCGCCGAGCAAGGCTTCCGTGTAAAGATATGAAAGCGTGCAGGGCTCCCGCTTGCCGGCAATCGCGAACCGGGCAACCGAAACGTGGCCGTGGGATTCCGCTAAGAGACCTATCACGCCGCCAGCCGCTTTCATCAATCCCTTCCAGATTTCTTCGCCGTCCAGCGCCAGAGTCGTCGCGCCGTCAGCTTGATAGGCGATCGTAACCTTCCATGGCTCTCTCGGCTGCGCCGCTCCCTTGGCGATTACCTGCTCCGCTCCCTGAGCGTCAACCGTAATAATCCTCCAGCCGTTAGGAGCCAACTCAAGCCCGTGATGGCGCGTTAGAGAGAGCGAATGCAGGGTAGCATCAGAGGTGGGCTTGTTCGGTCCCAATGGAGCCCGATAACCCCAAATGATCCGCGCCGCGCCGCGCACAAAAAGTTCAGCGCTAAGGGTGAAGTCCGTATAACCACGCCGCAAGCAGGTAAGGCTCGGGGCATTGTCCCCACTAAATCGAAAGCCTCTCCGCCGCAGGGGTTTTGACCACGGGCGCACGGCCAAATTGATCGTGCCATTGCCCTTAATATTGCGCGAGGGGAACATCGCCCATAACATGCCTTTCTGGTCCACCCAACCTGAAAACGTCTGTCCCCAGATCCCATACGCTTCGTTCGGCACGTCTTTACTGTGCCAAACCGACCCATAACGAAAAATCTGCCAAGCCGCCGGGTCAGCAGCTTTCTCGATAGGCGCGCGGAAAATCACCTGGAAGTTGCGGTTGCGAGCGACGGAAGTGGCCGGCGCATAAACCCAGCCGGCATTCATGAAGGCCGGATAGAATTCCATAAGGGGAGGATGGAAGTAGCTCCCCTCGACGTGGCGGATTAACTTCCGCTCCGAGTACGGACCGTGGGGGTCGGAGGCCGTCATGGCAAACAGCGCCCAACTGTAAGGCGCGTGATCCATCATGGCCAGGATCAACCAGTCATTTTTGCGGCGGAGCAGCGTCCCGGCATAAGTGCGCTGATATCTGCCTAACAGTGGCCTCAAAGTGGAATTGCGCGTGATCGGCTGCGAAGTGCGGAGCCAGGGACCCTCCGGCCGGTCCGCACATGCATAGGCCAGCCCGCCGTCCTTGGTAAAGCTCGCCAGGCCCCAATCGTAAACCATGTGATAGCGGCCACCTTCAAAGGCCACACTGACATCGGGCGTATGGCCGTTCCTGTCGAACATCCCGGGATCACCGTGAAGGATCACGCCGAGATTCTCCCAGGACTGGCCGCGGTTCTTCGAACGGTACAAGATGCAGCGGCTGGGCGGTGGTCCCTGATAGCCTGTCGGGTAATCACCAATGTAAATGTACCAGTTAGTGCTGACGGGGTCTGGAAAGAAGAAACCGTTGACCGGCCAGCCATAAGGAGGCGCGCCCGTATGGATTGGATTGCCTGGTAAGCGCTGAAACGAATCAAAGGACGGGTCGCCGTAAACGGGATGCCGCAACCACACGTCTACAAACCGCGATTCGGCATAATCGATATCGGGTTCCGGCGGCCTCTGGGCGCCGGGAGCTTGCAGGCCGCCTGCCAGAGCCAAAGCTGCGCCTCCGGACGCCTTTATGAAGCTGCGCCGTCCTATCAGGCTTCGTTGTCCCATGAGAACTCCATCAGGTTGGGAAACTTCAAATCAGATGCAAGTTCGGATTAATAATACATACCTCGCGCCGCTTCGGCGGAAGAGAAGGATACTCATTGAACGGCTGGGATTACGCCGGGGGTTTTCCCTAAAGCGGCATCCGCATTGTGCATCAGTAAAGGCTTTTGCTTTTCGGCTTGCTGATAAGCTTTCCAAAAGGCTCGAGAAATTCTCGAGCGCCCGAGGCCATCAGCAGAATCTCGGTGCTCGCCTGGAAAAACAAAAATCCCTGCTCGAGGTACTTTTTCATAAGACCGGGATCAGCAACTGGAGCGCCGACAACCTTGTGATGTTTCTGGGCCGCCTTCACAACTTTTGCGATCGCCTCCTGGACTTGAGGATGGTCCTGCTCTCCACGGAATCCCATTGAAAACGAGAGATCGCTGGTTCCTATGAAAAGGACGTCCAGACCTGGAGTTGCAGCAATGGCGTCGATATTTTCCACCGCTTCTGCTTCTTCAATATTCACAATCACCATGACGTTGCGGTCGGCAAAGTCATAGTAGCCTTCGGGAGCCGGCCAGCGAAACGTCGCCAGTCCCGCACCGGAACCACGCCCGCCGTGCGGAGGGTACTTGCACGCCGCCACCGCCCGTTGCGCCAGTTCCGGCGTGCTGGTAAACGGAAAGACAACGCCCAAGACACCGGAATCCAGAACGCGCTTTGCCGTCCACAGTTCGTTGACCGGAACACGCGCGAAAGGCACCGCCTTGAGCCCTCGCGTCACGAGCACCATACTCCGTAAGGTTTCGAGGGTAATCGGGCTATGTTCCATCTCGATCCACAGGAAGTCGAAACCGAGGCTGGCGGCTTGCGCCGCAATCTCCACGCTGGGAACCGTGAGGGTTAATCCAACAACGGGTTTCCCTTCACGAAGAGTCTTTTTGACGGGATTTTCGGAAGAGGCTTCTAATTCAGCATCTGCAAGTGACATTCTCGAGACGTCCTCCACAACAAGGATTTCACTTCAGGATAAATTGCACTTGAGCCGCCTAGCCAGACGGCTGGCAAACTCTCTCGCGCTCAACGGACTTTGGATCTGGGGGAAGGCCAAGCCGATCCCACTCCTTCTCATGCAACAAGTCATTATAAACGGGAAACTCCTCGGGAAGGTAAAGCTACCCGGAAGAACGATGGGGAGATCCAGCAGACTATGGCAGGTCCAAGCTTGAAACCTTACGCCGGTTGCGGGCGCTCGCGACCCGGCACGCCACCGGAAGGTTGAGGTTTTAAAACCTCGGTGGTTTCCTCTTCACCCGATTGGGGAGGTTCGGGGCGGATGATCTCCGGCAGCGGCTTCCCCTCGATCAACAGGTTCACTTCGCCGACGTCAAGAACCTCGCGGACAAGAAGCGCTTCCGCGATGCGCACCAGCGTATCGCGATTCGAAGTCAAAATGTCTTTGGCCCGCTGATAGCCGGTGACCACAAACTTCTTTACTTCCTGGTCGATTTTGATCGCCGTGTCTTCGCTGAAGTCCCGTTGCGTGGCTAGATCCCGCCCCAGGAAGATTTCCTGCTGGTTCTTGCCATAAGCCAGCGGGCCCAGGTCCGACATTCCAAACTCGCAAACCATGCGGCGGGCAACGCCGGTGGCTTGCTCGATGTCATTGCCCGCGCCCGTCGTAATGTGATTCAAGAAAAGTTCTTCAGCTACACGCCCGCCCATCATGATCGCCAGTTGGGCCTCCAGATGGTCCCGCGTGTAGGTGTGCTTGTCATCCAGGGGCAATTGCATCGTGACGCCTAACGCCATGCCGCGCGGAATAATAGTGACTTTGTGCAACGGATCGGCATTCGGCAGCAGCGAGGCCACCAGGGCATGCCCCGCCTCGTGGAAGGCCGTGTTGCGTTTCTCCGCGTCGGAGAGGATCATCGATCTCCGCTCCGGCCCCATGAGAACTTTGTCTTTCGCCGTCTCGAGATCCCGCATGCTGACCTGCTTGCGATTTTGGCGCGCAGCCAACAGCGCGGACTCGTTCACCAAATTGGCAAGATCCGCCCCGGAAAATCCCGGCGTACCACGAGCCAGAACAGGCAGATTCACATCTTCGGAAAGCGGGACCTTCTTGGTGTGCACCTTCAAAATCGATTCGCGGCCCTTGACGTCCGGCCGCGGCACCATCACGCGCCGGTCGAAACGTCCCGGGCGCAACAGAGCGGGATCCAAAACATCAGGCCGGTTCGTCGCCGCAATCAGGATGACGCCTTCGTTCGACTCAAATCCGTCCATCTCGACGAGGAGTTGGTTCAGCGTCTGCTCGCGTTCGTCATGGCCGCCACCAAGACCCGCGCCGCGATGACGGCCGACCGCGTCAATCTCGTCGATAAAGATAATGCAGGGAGCGTTCTTCTTGCCCTGCTCAAACAAGTCACGAACGCGCGAGGCGCCGACGCCCACAAACATCTCCACAAAATCGGAGCCTGAAATCGAAAAGAAAGGTACGTTGGCTTCACCGGCAATGGCCCGCGCCAGCAAGGTCTTTCCGGTTCCGGGCGGCCCCACGAGCAGAACGCCTTTCGGAATGCGCCCGCCCAATTTCTGGAATTTCTGAGGTTCCTTCAGAAATTCGATAATTTCCTGCAGTTCCTCTTTGGCCTCCTGAACTCCCGCAACGTCCTTGAACGTCACTTTCTTATGCTGAGTTGAGAGCAGCCGGGCGCGGCTCTTCCCGAATGAGAGCGCTTTATTGCCCCCACTCTGCATCTGCCTCATGAAGAAAATCCAGAGCCCGACAAGGAGCAGGAGAGGAAGGCCGTTCGCAAGCCAAGTCATCCAGGAGCCGTTGGATTCGTCCTTGATAGTGACCCTGACGTCCTTGCTGATAAGATTTTTGTAAAGGTCGGGGTAATTGCTGGGAATCGTGGTCTTGAACTTGGCGTTGTCCTTTTTAAGAACACCCGTAACGCCGCTTCCGGCGATTGTCACTTCCTGGACATTTCCGCCGTCGACCTGGTTGACAAACTGCGTGAAGGTATAGTCATTGACATGCTCGCCGGTGCTCGAGCGCACGACGGCCCAGATCAATAATGCGGTGACCGCCAACACCACCCAGAAAATTATATTTTTGACCGCCGAATTCACGCTGATTCCTCCTGCCCCGTTTCGAGAGGGAATACCTCGCTTTGCATCCCCACATAGTTTGATGCACCCAAGCGCAATTCCGAAACAGAGTTTATCCGCAACGACCCAGCACCCAACCGAAATCCCAATTTATGCTCATAGGGCTCGCCCCATCTTCCCGACTCCGCCAACCACGCCCCAGCTCTTAAGTCGTCAGCCAAGAACAGCCTCTTGAATCAACAGAATCTTGCCTTCCGGCTGCCCGGTCCCAACCCAGTTAGCGACAGGAAGACCTCGTGCGCAAACAATGCCGCGCTCGCTGTCCAACAACGGCCAAAGAAAGCGATTCCCCGCCGGAACTCTATGGCGGCGAAAGAGTTCCTTGACCCTCACGGATTTCTGGTGGCCTGCGGGACAGTACCGATCTCCTTCTTGCCAGTTCCGGAAGACCAATTGTGCAGGCAGGTTCAGCGGATTGAGCTCCGGCCACTCACCATTATTATAGTCCCTCGGAGCCTCTTGAGAGTCAACAATTTTGAAGGTAAAACATCTGCCGATCTCCGGCACGGAAATTTCCGCGGGAGGAACAATGGCATAGGCGAAACCAGACACCTTGCTTTCCCCGCGCTCCACGCGGAGGATTAGCCATTCAAATTCCGTCCTCGCCACCACATCGTGCGGCAATAATAGCTTTTTGCCGCTCTGCGACTTAAGAGCAAACTCCAGCAGAGCTTCAATGTGCCGATGCGTCATTCCCTGCAGGCTGCCCACCGCGGCCTGCACAACTTGCCGCAAGACACGCCGAGCAAGGGCCGGAGACAAACCTTTGAGAGCGCGCCGGGGGATTCTTTCTGCACCCTCTTCTCGCACTCGCCAAGCTCCGGCATGCTCCCTTGCCTCAAGGGCGAGGTGGGACTCATCTTCGCGGGCCCGCGCGGCCAGGCCACTGAGCAGCCTTTTAACCTCAGGGTTATATTCCTTTTCGAGAAGAGGCAGAAGTTCGATGCGAATCTTGTTGCGCCGGAAGCGGGTGTCGAGGTTGGTGGAATCCACGCGAAACGGCAGGTTCCGCTCCTTGACCACCGTTTCGATCCCATTCCGAGTTAGACTCAAAAAAGGGCGAAAAATCTTGCCTTCGAGGCTGGGATGGATTCCTCCCAAACCTTTTGTTCCCGTACCTCGAAGAATATGGATAAGAACCGTTTCGGCCTGGTCATCCAGGGTGTGGGCAGTTGCGATCTTGTCAACGTGGCCCTGACGAATGAGTCCGAGAAAAAAACGGTAACGAAGGTCACGGCCAGTTGCCTCCAGATTACGGCGCCGCTCACGGGCTTCCTCGGCCACGCGAGCTTCACCCCGCAAAAATGGAAGGCGCATATCCCGCGCCCGGTTCCGGACGAAAGTTTCATCCTCGTCGGACTCCGTCCCGCGCAGGTGATGATTGAAGTGAACAACTGACACAGTGAACCCCATGTCACGAGAGAGCTTCTCAAGAAAGTCGAGCATCAGGACCGAGTCCTGCCCGCCCGAAACCGCTACCCCAATCCGTTCGCCGGAGCGAAAAAACCGCGCCCGGCGCATTTCGAGCGACCACCGGTCATAAACCTTACTGCAAACTCGCATGAGGATAGGTTCCAACCTCCCCTCATTGTAGCATTTTGGCGCGGCTTCAATCTTGTGTCTAAAGCCCCGTTCTCGCGTCGGGCAAAGCTATTCGCCAACCGCTAAAATCGAACGCCGGAGCCAGGTGCAAGCCCACGCTATTCGGTCGACCACAGTCCGGAAAATCTTTGGATTCTTTGTGATGTACACCATCGGTATAAGTGGGTGGAAATTCGCATGATCAGCGATCCATTGGGGGCCTCAAGACATTTTATTTGACGACTGCACCAAAGTCGTCCATAAGGCACTGAATAAAGGTGCAGCCCCAAAACGCAAAAAGAAGAAGTAAAGGGCGCGCTGCCAGGAACATTTTCCTTAGATTGTTGCGCCCCTCCAGCACTTCAACAAAGGCCGGGAGAAGCTCCTCATGCTTGGCCGCGGTCGCAAGATTCTTTTAATGCAGGGCAGTGCGAATCACCAAGAAGATGGCCAACGCAAATAGCACATATCCAAAAAAACGCTTCATCTTCGCCTTGTCCACTTTGACGGACGCACGCGCGCCGATCTGGCCTCCAAGAAAGATACCCGGCACCAGAATGATGGTGACTCTCCAGTCGAAGTGTCCTGCCGCCAGATGGCCTAAAAATCCGCCGGAAGCCGTCAATCCCACCATAAAAGCAGAACTGCCTACAGCAATATTCATCGGCACACCAAACAGCAGGACTAACATCGGGACCTTGAGGATGCCGCCGGATACCCCAATCAGCCCGCTGATTACCCCCGCAATAAAGGCGATAGGAAGGGCCACTGCAAGATTCACGCAATAGGTTTCGATGCCGATTTCCCGCCGCCAGCGAAAAAAACTGCTGGGCAGGCCAGCGCATCGGTCTGGCGTTTCAAAGCGTTTCACCATAAAAAATGCCGCGAAGGTGATAACTCCGGCGAACAAATAGGTTAAGGACCGGCCTGAGAAATGGCCGGAGAACAGCCCGCCAAGAAACGCTCCAAGAGTCGTCGAGCTTTCGAGAACCAGGGCCATGGGCCAGTCCACCACCCCAGCCTTGCGAAATACCAAGGTGGCGGAAAACGACGTAACCATAATCAAAAAAAGGCTTGTGGCTGCAGCAGTTTGGAAATGAAAACCGAAGAGGATTTGTACCGGCGTGTAGAGCACACCACCGCCCACGCCCATCGCCGAGAACACCATCGCGATGACGAACATGACTAAATAGAAGATTGCGAAGACGAGGACGCTCACTCGCGCCTATCTTTTCTCCCCATTGCGAATGCAGACCTTTTCCCCAGTTTGCCTGGCAGACCGATGTCTCAACGACACGCTACCACCATTTGTTACTATACAACGAAAGGAAAATGTCATCGCTATGGACCCTCGACGATCAGTGCGGAAGCGTCCTGTCGCCTCCCGATAAAGAAAGCGGACGACAAGCCTTTTGCGGGTCGATGAGAATCGACCCGAAGCTCAAATCCGGCCCAAAGCTAAGAAATAATTGGGGTGATGATCGCAGAGGCTATTTACCTGTCTTGGATTTCGAACCCCATGTCCAATAAAGTCCAAGATAGGCGTAATTCTCCGTTTGTCCGGCGACGCTGTGACCGTAAGCGAAAAGGAGTTGGAAGCCGGGATTGCGAAAATAATAATAGCCGCCCAAATCCACCATGGTAGCGGAACGCGGACTCGGTGTGCCCATCCCTTCCGGGCCGTGATAGAAAACCTCTCCACCAAGCGTCCACTTCTTCCCAATATCCCGCTGGAGCAGCCATCCGCTAAAGGGATAATCTCGAGCGCCAGTAGCATGATTGATCACGATGCCCCCACCCCCGTATGTGGTCCAGGGGTCAAAATCTTTCTGTATCCAAATCGGAATGCGTGCCCATAGCTGCCCTACCCCTAGGCCACGGTTGGCATTCCCGGTGGGCATTTCAAACATTGTAAAGGTGCCGACCATCGGCCGATGCTTTGTCTCCTGGATAAAACGGTATTTGATGCCGGTTTCAATGTCGCCCAATCCGAACGCTGGCGGCCCGTCCGAGGAAAAGGCAGCGGCAGCTGGCACAATCAGATGGAGCTGTACGTTAGGCGCCGCTCCCCAGTTGAATTCCGTCGCCGGCCCAAACGTGTCCGTCTCAAGCTGCGTGGAATCGGCTAGAGAAAAAGTGTAGAACTCGTAATGTTTGTATGGAACAGGATCGGGATCGTCGGTCTGAAATGGGGGTCCCGCCAAAAGCGTTCTGGAGCAACCAATTAGCGTAAGTGCTAAAAGCACAAGAAACGCCTTCATAATTCGTCCTCAAAGAGCTCGCCAAAAAGTTCCTTGACGCGGTGCTTAGCTGTGTACAGCGCCTTACGGCCCGCCGGGGTGGCCCGGTAAACGCGGCGAAAGCGCCCCTCGACTAGCCGCCGGGAAGAGCGGAGCAGTCCTTTCTTTTCCAACCCGTTGAGGAGGGGATAAAGCGTTCCAGGACTCAGCCGGTAGCCGTGCCGGCCCAACTCTTCAATCATCCCAAGGCCAAAAATAGGCTCCCGGCAGGCATGGTGAAGGACGTGCAGCCGGATCAGGCCCGAATAGAGCTCAACTCCGTGGTTCAAATCAGACATAAGTTCAAGATACCCAGTTAACCGAAAGCAAAAGATATCGCCGCACTAAAATTGCGGGTCAGCGATGCCCTCTGAAGGCTGTGAATGCTAGGTCGTCTTATGTGGAGACGGCGCGTGCTTGCTGGCAGGCGGCGCCGGTTCCGAGACCTTTGCAGGAGCGTTTTTCAACGCGCCAATCACGGCGGGCGGCAGGCTTGCAGCGTTCACCAAAAGACCACTCAGATCCCGGATCTGTCCGTCATTGAGCGACGCATAAAAACCCGGCATTCCCGTCAAACGGATACCATTTTTGACTTTCCAGTAAACCTCGCTGGCAGGGTCGTCCATCTTTCTAGCGTTTGGCCGAAAAAATTGCGGGGGACGAGGGTACATTCCCTTGGCGATCGCCGTGGGCGGCTCGCCGGGAGTCCCGTGACAGACAGCGCAGTTTTGCTGGTAAAGCTGCGCTCCAGCGACCAGAGAATCCTGGTTAACGTTGGTCAGTTGGATTGGAGTTTCATGGCGATCGATAGTGGCGTGCATCGCCGTCCTAACAAGGAAACGTTCGAGCGGCAGCGGAGGCGCTGAAGTCGCAACCGGTGCGTTCCCTGAACGCAAATACCAAATGAAGCCCGCTGGAAGCAGGACAATACCGATCAAAAAGCCGATGAGGAAGGTTTTCATCGCCGTGGTGCTCCTCCTTAACGAAAGTCGATATTGATTTGCGATATCGGGGGCCGAGTATACCACTCCATTCTAAACGAAGACAATACCTATTTGCGGCGCGAAGCGGGACGCTGACGGGCCTTGGGGACGGTTGTGGATTGCGGTGGTTTTCGAGTGTTGCCTTCCAGCGCGGCCACTGCATCGGGAGGCAAATTCCTTGCATTTCCCAGGAACTGACTCACTTGCCGAAGTTGTTGTTCACTGAAGGAACTGCTGAACCCGGGCATTCCCGTCAAGCGGACGCCGTTTTTGATTTTCCAGTAGACCTTTCGGTCGGAGGGACGATAAGGACGGGCAGCATCGTAAGAATCGAGCGGCCTGGAGTGGAAGAATTGTGGCGGATGGGGATACATTCCTTTTGAGATCACCGTGGGCTGCTCATTCGGGAATCCGTGACAAACACCGCAATATTGCCGGTAAGTTTGCGCGCCACTCACCAGATCGGAATCCGTTGGCGGTCCAGCTTCCGCCTTGGGAAGTTCGCGCGCAATGGTGGCGTGCATCGCAAGCCGCGCAAAGAAACGCTCAAAGGGCAGTGGCGACGCCGAAACGGCGACCGGGGCATGTCCGGACAGCAGATACAAATAGAATGCGCCTGGAACCAGAAGGATTCCTATGATGAACACAATCAGATATTTTTTCATAACTCCTATAACTCCTCTTGATGCCAACCCACAAAAAGCATATCACGCGTTCCAGGCCCTGAAGTGTCAGGTTGGAGACGGCCGGCAACGGTAACTTTTTGCGAACCGCAAAGTCTCTGGCCCGGCAATCTCGCGTGTTTCCTGCTGTGGAGATTAGACAATGCCTGATGCAGAAAGGCGCTTGGTCAAAGAACAAGGATGCCGCAAGAGCAGCCTACGATTGACATTGCTAACGTGCGTCCATGATGACGGAGTACTTGGCGTGGCATCGGACCCGAGGCCAGTAGTCAACCGTCTTGGTCCGGCCATTGTGCTTAACAACGAACCGGAGCGGCGGATCGTGAACTTCGGGGGGCAGCCCTTCAAAACGCGCCTTCCCATTACTATCGGTTCCGATCTGGAGATCCATTTTCTTGACGCCGAGAAAGCCGTAGGCGATCCTAACCGAAATCTGGGCATTGTAAAGAGGATGGTTGAGCTTCTGGCTAACCGTAAAGTCCACGCTGCAAGCTCCTAAGCTCGCGTTGACCGTCGGCACGGAGGCGGCCTGAGAACGGGCGGAGGCCCAGCCGCTAAACCCGAGGCCCAACAGCACGGCCACGAGCACCTGCCCAAGAATTCTACTGCTGCGGATTGAACGGATCATCGTCACCACCAAGTTTGTCTGAAACCATTTTCAAAGGATATCCCACCTCTTCCTCAGATTCCAAATCCGCCCCTCAAGTTGCCGAGCAACCTCCTAACATAACTTCGTGACTGATGATGTTCTTCCCATGCATAAATTAAAAAGTCTTGAACTTTGCAACCGAAGAGGCTACCGTATCGCCCTGTTGTAAACCCAACATCGGAGGTCAAGGATGATTCATTGCCGGAAATGGTTGCCGCGTGTCTGGATTCTTGGAGCGTTCTTCGTCTGTCTCGGATTGAGCGCAACCGCTCTGCGGGCAGCGTCCAAAGGCCAGCATTCCGGACACAAAGGAGGCAAGGCCGCGCACATCCATACGGTATTCATCATCCTGATGGAGAACAAGAACTGGTCCGACGTGCAAGGAAACAACCTGGCGCCGTACATTAACAAAACTTTGTTACGGAAAGGCTCCTATGCCGACCAATATTACAATCCTCCTGGAATTCATCCGAGCCTGCCAAACTACTTATGGCTGGAGGCGGGCACTAACTTTGGAATCCTGAATGACAATCCTCCGAGCACTGACCACCAGAGCACAAGCAGCCATCTGGCGACGCTTCTCAACAATGCCGGTATCACCTGGAAGGCTTACGCGGAAAACATTACGGGCACTTCGTGTCCCTTGACGGACAGTTATCCCTACGCCGTCCGGCACGACCCCTTTGTTTACTTTGATGACGTCACCGACACACTCAACTCAAATTCCGCTTACTGCATTGACCACATCCGGCCCTATACGGAGCTGGCAGGCGATCTGGCAAATAACACGGTGGCGCAATACAATTTTATTATTCCCAACGTATGCGATGACATGCACGACAATTGCGGCACAGACCCCGTCCAGGCGGGAGACACCTGGCTTTCAAACGCCGTCCCGCCAATATTGAATTCGATGGCGTACCAATCGGGTGGGGCATTGTTTATCACTTGGGACGAAGGCGTGGGTAGTGATGGCCCAATCGGCATGATCGCCCTTTCTCCGCTCGGCAAAGGGCACGGCTACCACAACTCGATTCATTATACGCACGGGTCAACATTGCGCAGCATCGAGGAGATTTTTGGTTTAACGCCCTTCCTGGGCGATGCAGCGAATGAGACTGACCTGAGCGACCTGTTCAAAAGTTTCCCTTAAAGCGTGCGGAGAGATCTCTTATGCTGCACGCCCTGCTTGCGAAAAGTCGTAAAACCACCGAGTGGGACTCCAGCGGAGATCGAACGTCCCGGAATGGGAGCCTGCAACGCGACACGGCAGATGGGACATGAAAAGTTCTGGCTGAAGTCTAGAGGAGACCTTCGGTTCCTGAGAGAATCGGCTGGAAGCCAAATCCAAAAGGGTGGGTCAAACATGAAGTCATTAACCGTTTTGTTCTGGGTGGCAGCGTTCCTGCTTGCCGCCGGACCAGCGCGAGCCCAAAAAGTCGATTTACTGTGGCCAAGCGGCGCGCCGGGGGCAATCGGCAACACAGAAGTGGACCGTCCCAGTCTGACAGTCTATTTGCCGGAAGCCTCGAAGGCGGTTGGCACGGGCGTCGTCGTCTGCCCAGGAGGTGGGTACCACGTCCTGGCCACAGACAAAGAAGGCACCCAGCCGGCGAAGTGGCTTAACTCCCTGGGAATCGCCGCCTTCGTGCTTAAGTACCGGATCGCCCCCCGCTACCATTATCCGGCTGAAATTGAAGATGGCGAGCGGGCCGTCCGCTTTGTGCGTTTTCACGCTCAGGACTACGGCGTCTCGCCGGATCGCATCGGAATCTGGGGGTTCTCTGCAGGCGGGCATCTGGCATCCTCTGTCGGCACGCATTTTGACCTCGGCAAGCAGGGCGCGGCTGACCCGATCGACCGCGCGAGCGACCGCCCGGACTTTATGATTCTTTCCTATGCGGTGATATCCTTCACCACCCCCTACACTCACCTGGGCTCAATGCATAATCTTCTTGGCTCCCATCCCAACCCGAAACTTGTTCGCGCCTTTTCGAATGAGCTTCAGGTAACGTCCCAGACGCCGCCGACATTTCTCTATTCAACTGACTCCGATAAGACCGTTCCGGCCGAAAACAGCGTCCTGTTTTTTCTGGCGCTCAGGAGGCATCACGTGCAGGCGGAGATGCACATCTTTCGCCTTGGCCCCCATGGCACGGGTCTCGCGCAGAATTACTCTTCGCTTTCGATCTGGCCCACATTGCTTGCTAACTGGCTCCGTGTGGAGGGCATGCTGCGATAGGGCCGCAGTACGGAAAGAGCAAGGGCATCCCCCAAAGGCTGCGTGCCTTTCGATTTCCAGGTGTAGCGTTCCTATTGCTCGTGGCCGGCCTAACAGGCAGATTCCCCGTTGGTGACGAGCTTGTTACAATAGGTGGAAGAATGGATAAGGAGCTTGATGGGGGAACTCAAAATCCGACGATGGCCGAACGGTCAATCCATTCATCAAAAAACGGTGGCGAAAATCTGGAAGCGCGAAGGGTTTGGATGCGACTTGTGGGTTGACCCGCCCGGCCAGCAATGGCTGGATTTTACCCATTCCACCGATGAGCGTGTGTTGGTTCAAGAAGGCCAAGTCGAATTTGAAGTCGAAGGAGCGCGGGCGGTGCTGGGTCCCGGCGATGAAGTTTTCATCCCGGCCGGCCGCCGCCACAGTGTTTGGAATCGTGGTTCCTCCACGGCTCGCTGGTTCTTTGGGTACAAGCATCGGTGAAGCACGCCTTCCACTTTTCCGAGGTCTTTCAGGCTGGAAAGCATTTGTTTGATCTCGACGCTCATAAAGAAATTTAATTCAACGGGAGAATGGTTTGCCTCAGCCTGTAGGGTTCGCCGCGGACAAGCCCCTGGCGACGGGGATAAGAGTCCTAAGATCTGTATCGATATTCGTCCTGGTCATGATCCTGCTCGTTTTGACCTTGATTGGCGTACTGGGCGTCGTGCTGCACTTCAAGGAGCGGAGAGAGGTAGTCTTGCCGAAGCCGACCGGCCCTTATGCGATCGGCAGGTCGCTATTTGACTGGAAGGATCCCAACCGTAAGGACCCGTACTCAAGCTCCATCGGCAAAGACCGGGAGTTGATGGTCTGGTTGTGGTATCCGGCCGAGCCATCTCCGAGCGCCCAACCGGCGCAATATATTCCCTCTTCCTGGGCGGCAGAACTCCCCTGGCGCCCCATGACCGTCCCGGCCAAAGTTCGGGTACATGCCGTTGCGAATGCGCCCCTAGCCGCAAAGGAAAAGTCATATCCTGTCCTGGTTTTTTCCACTGGCTTCGGCAACCTGCCGAGTGATTACACCTCTTTGCTTGAGGATCTGGCCAGTTCCGGTTACATCGTCTTGGGAATTACCAATACCTACAGCGCGCCGGTCGTGCGGTTTCCGGATGGCCGGGCAGCCCAACATCTTCCGGCCGCGTCTTTCCCTCATGGACCGAGACAGGCCATCCAGGCAGCCGGTGACAACATGGTAAAAGTCTGGGCGGCGGACGTGCGTTTCTCTCTCGACAGGCTCCAGGAAATGGATGCGAACCCGAAAAGCCGCTTTCACGGACGCCTCGACCTCGAAAGAGTGGGACTGCTAGGTCATTCTTTTGGCGGCGCCGCAACCGCTGAAGCCTGCTCCACTGATCCGCGGTGCAAGGCGGGCATCGACATGGACGGAACCCTGTTTGGGAGCGTCCTCAAGACAGGAGTCAAGCGGCCCTTCTTGTTTCTCTTGAGCGACTGGACTCTCAGCCCGTCATGGGTGCAGAAAACTCTTTCAGGAGTTTCGCTCCGCAGGATCAAGGAGCACGAAACGGACATCAAACACCAGATGCAGGAAGTTTGCAGGGACTCTGCCGGATGCTGGGACACCCATATCAAAGGAACCCGGCATTTCAATTTTACGGATGTCGCGGTGCTCTACAGCCCGGCCATGAAGTTAACAGGCTTCCTTGGGCCGATTGACGGCCGCGCGGGGCTTGCGGCCGCGGCCTCGTGCATCCGCACTTTTTTCGACGACACCTTCAATCAGCAATCGCCCACCCCGCCGATTCCTGGACAACAAGCGGGGTGCCACTATGAGCGGGTCAGTGGCGCTGCGGCCGGAAGCGCAAAAAGGCCAAATCCTTGAACACTGGATGCCGCCTGGGACATCCAAACCGCCCGAGCAGGTCATTTACTCGGTACGAGCAAGCACGTAGCGATGAGTTTTCGCCTCCCAGGTGTAGCGGACTTCCTTCTTTTCGGACGGGCAGCAAGTAGGATCAGCAGGCTTCCATACGGGCATTGAAACCTGCACCAGCATGGGGGAGATTTTTACGACCTGCATGTAAACTCCCGCAGATTGAAATACCTGCTGAACGTGTCCGCCAGAACACGCCAAGCCTACTAAATAAGTCCAAGACCCTGAACCGGTCAGGTGATTGCGAAAAAGTGTGAGAAATCGGACGGCTCTGGATGCTTCGGGTTTTACTACAACGTCATGCCGGATGGTCGTTCGCCAGTCCGGCTTCTTGTCACCGCCCTCATACTCCAGGGAGACTCCGTGGTGAAAGTGGAAAATCTGCATCGTCTGATGGATGCCGGCAACGGCAAGCGTGCCGTCTGCAAAGTTCACCTTTGCGATATCTGTGCACCGCGCCGCCCGGGCAATGGATGGCAGGAAACCAAATACGACAATCGTGATGAGGGTCCTTTTCATTGTGCCGCCTGATATCCAGCGCGAGTGTTTTTTAAATGCCAACCATTTATTTTACCAGACGTTGCATAGCTAGAAACTTAGCTTCTGGGTTCCCCACGGCCGTAACCCTGGGAGATGAGGGTGTCCGGCGGGGCTGGACTGCTTCGTCGACAGGCGTGCAAACCGACTATAAGGTTGAGGCTTTTGATGCAACGTGGTAAAAGCTGTGGAGAGTTGCTTAAAAGAGGAGAGTGATATATGAGCCATAAGAGCAAGCAATGGAATCTCAGCCGTCGGTCCCTGCTTCGTGCCATGGGAGCCGGAACCGCCGCCGCATTCTCAAGCGAAGCCGTTTCAGGCTCTCCAGCGCCCGCCGGTCACGGGGCCGCTGGGAGGCCGTTATCCAGTCGGCATGAAGTGAACGAAGTGGACGCCTCGCAAGCCCGCCAGCGAGAAGAGCGGATGGCGCGGTTCAATGAAGCCAAGTTCGGCATGTTCATCCATTGGGGACCCTGCTCGCTAGCCAGCGTAGAGATTTCCTGGCCGATCATGCGGCCGGAGGCCAAATGGAATATCACTCAGGAAGAATACGTCAATCTTTACAAGCGGTTTAATCCTGTGAAGTACGATCCTGACGCCTGGGTGGAACTGGCGCAAGAGGCGGGCCAGCGCTACATGGTATTTGTCACCAAGCACCACGACGGCTTCTGCATGTTCGACAGCTCCTACACCGATTACAAGATCACCAACAGCCCCTACAAAAAAGATATTGTGAGGATGATGGGAGAGGCTTGCCAGCGGCGCGGGATGCCTCTCGGCTATTACTACTCACCTCCGGACATGCATCATCCCGATTATCGTGACACCACGAAGCTCGCCAGCGAAAATTGGGAGGGCCAGCCCACCCGCCACCAGTGGCCCAACTACCTGCACTACTTGGAATTGCACGTCCGCGAACTGATGTGCCGCTATCCGACTCCCTTTGTTCTCTGGTTCGACGGCCTCGGGCACCAGGAAAAGTACGACGGCTATCATGTCGTGCGGATGATTCGAGAACTGTCTCCCGCGACTCTGGTCAACAACCGGATTGGCGTTCCCGGCGATTTTGGCACGCCCGAACAGAAGGTGCCGCAGCGCGTCCCGGTCAACGGCTTAGAGCTCCATACCGCCAAGCGTTTGCAGCCGAACAAACTCCCAGCCGGATTGCTTGCCCGGAAAGACTTCTCCCATTGGGAGACCTGCATGACCATCAACGGCACCTGGGCCTACAATATGAACGACAGGAACTTCAAGTCAACTGAGCATTTGATCCGCACCCTGGCGGACGTCGCCAGCAAGGGCGGAAATTTCCTTCTCAACGTAGGACCCACGCCGGAGGGAACCATTCAGCCGGAGTTTCAAGAGCGCCTGCGCGGCATCGGCCGCTGGATGAAAAAGAACAGCGATTCGATTTACGGCACCACGTTCGGTCCCCTTCAGGATCTTCCCTACGGCAGAACCACAGCCAAAGGCAATATGGTATACCTCCACATTTTCGACTGGCCTGCCGGTGAGGAGTTGGAGGTCCCGAATCTGAAAGCCCGGGTCATCGACGTGCGGATGCTCGACGGCGGCAAGAGGCTGCAATTCACCCCTACCGCAAGCGGGCTGACGATCAAAGTGCCGGCCCAGGCGCCAGACCCTGCGGACACGGTGCTGGCCATCAAAACGGCCTGATTCGACCCTGTCTCGCCGGCATCTGCGCCGTTATCTGCAAGTCAGTAGCGGCGCTCGGTAAGCGACATTTTCGCAAGGGAGAATGGCCCCATGGGGAAATAACTTAACGACGCATTCAACCGAGGGAGGAAATCAAGGAAGTGGTAAAAAATAAGGCGTCAGGAAGGAAGGCTGCGATTGAAAAGGCCCTGGCGAGCCTGATGGCAAAAGTCGAGGCTAGGTACTTCACGACACCGTGGGAAACCACGGCGCCGCGCTGATTGTCGATGCTCCTGACAATACTACTGAAGCAGCAATCAGTTATTACAGTCCGCGCCACGGGACTTGCCCGCACCCACACCATTCCTGATCACAATCAAAGAAGCGGATCAGGCTCTCAAGAAGACAGTGCACTACCAAGGTCTGGAGCCGTAGCGATTTGGGCATGGCAGCCGCGGGAGGCCATCTGCCACCCCCGGCTGCCGTGTCGAAGGACGAATTTTTATAGAACGCTCATTGGAGGGGACGAAAGCGCAGGGCGCTTTTGCCTTCACCGTTTTCTGGCGCCTAGTAATCTCGTCGTGGCTTGAACCCACCCCGCCGATTTCCACCCGGGCCGCGGTTGTCCCGTGGCCTGGAGAAGCCGGTACGCTGGGGACGGGCTTCATTAACGGTCAGTGGACGCCCTTCCAATGCCTGCCCGTTCAAGCCCGCGATGGCTCGCTGAAGATCTTCGCCTTCTGCCAGCTCAACGAATCCAAATCCCTTGCTTTCACCGCTCATCTTGTCCCGAATCACCACGGCTGAAGCCACATTAAAGCCCGCGTTGGTTACAAATTCTGCGAGGGCATTGTCGGCAACACTCCGAGGAAGATTTCCTACAAACAGTTTCGAAGCCATGACTCCTCCAATAGGCGGTGACTAACTGGTCCCCGCCCGATTACGTTCTGTCACTCATAACCCTGTTGGTGAAAAAAATGGATAATTGCCACTCGGACACCTGGCGACAGACTAGACATTTTCGTCGGTGTCCACTTCGGTATCGGAATCAAGCTCCGTATCGGAATCAAGTTCCATATCGGAATCAAGTTCTATAAAAGGTGAATAAACTTCGCCAAACTCTGGCTGGTCTACTCCCGCCTTCTTCTTTTCGCTTCGTTCTTGCCGGCGCTCACGTTTGCGCTGGGCTTTTTCACGCAGCTTATTTTCGCGCTGGCGCTTCTGGAATGTCTGGCTGCTTTTGGCCATGAAGACTCCTAGTTTCAGGAAGCTCAGGATGGAAGGTGATGCCGGTACGGTGGCGGGATACGACTTGTCGAGGAGCCCGGGTGCAACACGGGAAATTCTCGAGCCGCCAGACCCTTCTCTTCAAGCACCCAACCGGTTGCCGTCCCGAATTCTAGTTGCCTGGCACCTTGAGGTTCACCCTTATACTATAACAGAGAGTTGTTGAGCAGGCTGAGAATAATCCCGCAAAGATTGCTTCAGACACGGAACCCCATGAGCCGGCGTTTTGCAAAAGTACAAAGGTGGAAGTCTTTTCTTTGATGTCAGCCAACTTTCCGCAGTTTTGTCACACGGCCGATTTCCACCCACTCCACCACGAAGATATTTCCATCGTGGTCAAAGCAGGCCCCATGGGGACAAACAAATTGTCCGGACGTGAAATGTTCCCGCGAAAGCAGGCGGCGCTCTTTCCAGTCGCCGGGTCCGGGTCCCAGGTGGACAATGACCTGATTGTTCTCGTCCATAAGCGTCACGCGAGCCGCCAAATCAGGAATCAAGAGTTCCTTACCGGAAACATCAAAATGACACGGCAAATTAACGCCTGAATCAAACCGGATATGCCGGCCGTCCAAAGTGAATGACTGCAGCCGGTTGTTGGCCCGGTCAGCCACCAACAAGACGGCTTCCTTACCCCGCAAATCCACCAGAATGCCGTGCGGGCAATTCACCTTTCCCGGCTCTTCGCCCCGGCCGCCGAACGTCCGGACGTATTGCCCACTCTGGTCGTACTGAATGATGTAGCTTGACCCGTACCCGTCCGCTACGTAAAGGTCGCCGTTCGGCGCCACGGCGAGATTCGTCGGAACGTACTTGGGCTTCTTCCCTTCGGCATCCGGTTGGTAAGCGTCAGATTTTTCCGGGTATCCGAGTCGAAAGATTTCCTCGCCGTCCAGGGTGGTCTTCACCACGATCGAGCGGTTGATGTCGCACAGGTAGAGGAATTCCTTGCCATCTTCCTGGGTCAGATGCAGCCCGTGAGCGCCGTCTTTGAATTCCCCGCCCCAGGACTTCACGAATCGGCCCTGAGGATCGAAGACGACCATGCTGTCGCTCGATTCACTGCTGGCGTGGACCGTGTGGTGAACGTAAACCAATCCGTTCCGGTCAACCCGGACCCCGTGAGTATTCCCATACCGGATACTGCCCGGCAACTCTCCCCAATCGTGATAGACCTCATAGGCGTGCTCCCCCGTTCCGATCACCGGACGCCTGGAGCCCGCCTTGTCAGTGGCTCCGGCAATGGCCGGAGCTTCCGCGACCTTTGGGACATCGCTCGCAGTCTTGCCGTTTTCTTGAGATGACAGGGGAGAATCTGTTCTTTTCTTGCTCGCGTTATCTTCCATTTCATTTCGCCTTTCTTCGTTCGGATTCCGGATGCGGACGGATGTTTTGCCGGTGATTTTCGCCTTCGGCCCGCTGCCAAGGCGGGCTCAAAACCAGCAAGGCATAAGTTTTCAAGCTAGGAATAGTCACTTCCCTGGAATGGCTGGAAGAACCAGCAATGGCAAGCGGGAGAGCCCGAGGGGTGTCCGGCGAAAACAACGTTGCACTCCGATACTCTCCGTGCAGCATGACTTTAATCTGTTGGACGGAGGCAGACCCGTAATTGAGCAAGTGAACAATCAGGCGTCGACTCCCAGTCTGTCGAGTAACATTGTAGAGGACCCCTGGCGAAGATTCGAGAGCGGGCAACTTCTCCCCTTCATCTACACGCAGGATTTCCGCCAACTTGTCCACCGGCGGAATTTGATCGAAGGTATCGCACTTCCCCTTCCCGATTTTGCGGCCGAAAAACGGCGGCTTTTCTCTGGGCAGGCCCTCGTCGTCAAGACTTGCGGATTGCCCGGCCACAAGCAGCTTGCCTCCGTTTCGAACGTATGCTTCCATGGCAGCCAATGCTCCATCACTCACGCGGTCGGCGGTTAGGACGGCCACCGCGGAATAGCGCGCCAGCATTTCCGGCGTAAGATCGCGCGCATAAAGGACGTTGAAAAGAACGTTGCGGGCCGCCAACCCGTCGAGCAAAAGAACGCCGCGGCTCGAATCGTCCAGCACCACGGCAACCGGAGCAACGGAGCGCACCCCCGTGTAATACCCCGCATGGTCCTCGAAAAAGTGATTGTATTTCCCGATGGCCTTCCATACCGCCATGGCTTCCGGGTCATGGTTCCACAGTTCAGTGGCAAAGGCGTCTTCGACAAACAACTCCTCCGCCACTCCAAAGCTCATGGCCTCGGCCAGCGCCAATTCCTGCCGCCGCGGGGACATGTGGCTTGTCAGGCGCGAACCGTATTCGCGGTGTCCGTCTTCCACCAAGTTGGGCTTCCAGCCCTGCGACAAGGTTTCGAGCAGCCGAAACAGCCCCACATTGTCCACAAGGAATTTTTGGCCGACCGGCAAAAAGTACTTTTGATCAGTGGCGTGGCGGAGGCGTGCGGCGTCGTAGATTCCCGGTTCCGTGCCGTCTTCCGTGGTCATGCAATTCGTCAGTCGGTTCAAAACGTAGTCGTTCTGGTGAAAGTTGCCCATCAATAAGAAATCTTTTTTGCGGCTTGCACCATCCTGGTAAAGCAGGTGATAAGCGTTGATCAATTCCGTCAATTGAGGAGTGATGTTGTTGTCGTACATGATGCCGTCCGCTCCGGCATCGAGCGCAAGGCTCACGCGCTTCCGCAGGTAAGCCTGCCATTCAGGATTTCGCAGGTCAGCCAGATAGCGGCTGACGTAGCCCAATTTCTCGTACGCGGCGGCGCCGTACGGAACCGGCTTGCCCTGCTTGCCGATGCTCAGCCAATCGCGCGATTCCGGAACGTGCGCGTACATGTCCTGCCAAAACATGTTCGTCATCGACTCATAGGCCATCACGTGAATGCCCTGGCGGTGGCACTCCGCGATGTAAGGGGCAAGCTGCCCCTGATTCAGCTTCTCGGTTTCATTCGAGAACCCGTTGCTGAAGGTCACCCAAATCATATTGACTCCCGCCTGCTTCAGGAGTTGGATCGTGTGCGGGTCATACCAGTTGGTTGTGGCGTAAAGGGTATCCGGATTGGGAGGCCAGAAGTGGGGCCATCCTGAAAGAATCCCTTTCACGCTTTCAAGGCGGCCGCCGTCCCATCGCGCAAAATGAATCAGCCCCTGCCGGGCCCACGCCGGAACAGAATCCTTTGCGGGTCCGATGGGCCATTCAACAGGAACGCTCAATCGTGAAGTGGCCGGTTTCTTCCCCGCCGTTATTTGGGCAGTAAACCTCCAGGGCGCGACTCCCAAAATGAGAGTCAACAAACAAATTCGTGCAATGAATCCCATTCTCACCGTCAAACTCCAAGGCCCCATGTCAACCGAAAGGGTTTCAAGATGGCTGCAAGACTTCATCAGGAAACGATTTGCGTCATGCCTATATACACCGAGGCCCCAGGGTCGCGCAAGGCGAAATACGGAATGAGGCAAGACACGGATTGCCCTGGCGCACAGCGTCGGGTTACCTGATCCATTCAAGCCACATACAGCCAAACAAGAGACTCAAAATTGTGATCGGCAGCCCCACCATAAAGTAGTCGCGGAAAGTGATTTGCACGTCAGACTTGGCGCGCTCGACCACAAGGATGTTGGCCACGGAGCCCGTAATCGTCAGGTTGCCAGCCAGAGTGCTGGCCATGGCCAGAATCAGCCAGCCGGTATGAGCGTTTGGAAGCCGCGGGACGGCAGACTTCAGCAACATGACGGCAGGCACATTGCTGACCAAGTTCGAAATACCCGCCACCGCCACCGTAAAAACGCCGGCGTTTTGAAGGTTCCAGGAATGGGCGGCTCGGAGCAGAAGGCCTACCAAACCGCTTTCTTCCGCGCCGCCCACAATCACGAATAGGCCGACGAAAAACACCAGGACACCCCAGTCTACCTGCCGATAAACCTGTTGCGGATCACGCGAGCGGGTGATCAACATAATCGCCGCGCCAAGCGCCGCCATCATGGCCGGAGGAACTCCAGCCAGAAAACCCGCCAGAACACAAGCCACAACAATTCCCGGCTTGACGAGTTGCGAGCGGTCCACGGGCCCGACCGGAACTGAAACCTCCAGTTTTGGGTCCTGAGTTCCGGTGCGAAGAAAAAACAGGTGCAATACCAGCCAGTCGAGCAACAACCCCACAAAAGCGACGGGGCCCAAATGGATTAGAAAAGACCGGTAACTGATCCCCGAGTACGACCCGATCAGCATGTTCTGCGGATTGCCGGTAATAGTGGCGACACTTCCGATGTTCGATGCCGTCGCCACGGCCAGCAGATAGGCCAGAGGTTTCACGCGCATTTGCCGGGCTGCGACAAGGACAAACGGCACCATCACAATGCAGATGATGTCATTCACAAAAAAAGCTGAAAGCAGCCCGCAGGTGAAAATGACCATGGGCAGCAGATGACGGGGTTTCAGCCAGGTCAAAACAAGCTGTGTGATCCAGTCGAAAAACCCGCCCAAGCGCAAGTAGGCAACGATCAGCATCATGGAGAAGAGCAGGACAATGGTCTTGAAGTCAATGAAGCGCAATGCTTGGCTTGGTCGTACGATTCCAACGGCAATCATCAGCACCGCGCCGATAATCGCCGCCCCCGGTCGGTCGATCTTCATTCCAGGAAATTTGCCGATCGCGAAGACGACGTAGCTCCCCAGGAAGATGGCATACGCAGCGATGACCTTGAAATGAGGGATCACAACGGGTTCGAGGTGGATCATCAGGTTCAAGGGTCAGCAGGTTTTACTTTCTCGCTCATTCGCAATTCTAACCTGATGGACCAAGATTATAATAGTCCGATTCCGGCGGAAAGGCTTGTCAGTAAAGGTAAAAACACACCTTGCGGCGGCAGCTTAAGCACACAGGCGAGCCTGGCCGCAAACCGGGAACTGGGGTGTCTTTGCTGCGCGCCAAGGACTCGCAGCCGCCTTATCCTCGACATCAATTTTATGGATTGGACAAAGCAGAACTTCTTTGTCATCATGAAGGTGTGAAATACTGTGCCATCCAACGAATGCGCGCACGCGCAACAGAGTTTTCTTGTATCCGGGCTGGTGGAAGCGCCCCGCAGACGCCAAGTGACTCAGCCTTATGGTAAGCACCTGACATTGAGAACTTAGCCTGCCAGAACTTGGCTTTCCCAGCCAAGGAGAGAGGAGGAAGTGGATGCAACCGGCAAGTCAGATTCTAAAACGTTATCTTGTCGCGTCCGATTTCGACCAGACCCTTAGTTTCCATGACTCCGGATATGTGTTGAGCGAGCTCGTGGGGATTCCGGGAATTGAGTTTGAGCGCAAGACCGCGATCCTGGCCGTGCAGAACCTCGTGCAACAAGGGGGAGAGCTGGCCTATCTTCTGCTGCACGACCCCGACCTGAAAGGGCGGGTGCGCAAAGAGCATTTGAGGCAAGCGGGGAAAGAAATCCGCCTGAAGAGAAACATCCTGCAGTTGCGGAATCTTCTGGCCGGAGCCATTGCGGGTTACGCTTTTGATTTTCATGTGATCTCAGCGGCGCCCCAGGAGGTTGTGGAATCAGCGCTTGAAGGTATTGTGGCGCCGGATCACATCCACGGAACGCAATTGCTCTATGATGGCTCGGATCACGTCGCAGGAGTTGTGCGGGTCACAGCCGGCTACGGCAAGGTTGCGACTCTTGACGACTTGCAAGCGCAATTGGCCATCGGCGTCGACCGGATTATTTACGTTGGCGACGGAAGCTCGGACGTCCACGTGATGTTGCACGTGAACCAGCGCGAAGGTTTCACCATTGCAGTTTCAGAATCGCGCAAGATTGCACAGATCGCCAAACGAACCGTTTTGAGCGACGATGCGCTGAGCGTGCTCGTGCCCATCCTGGAAGGGATTGTCGGTTGGGACCGCCAGCGGATTCGCAGCTTTTTTGAGACTCAGGGCCTGCTGATTCAGGGCTGGGACAAGGTCCAGACCGAATGGCTCACTTTCGGCTCGAACAGCCAGGCCACGGAAGACCACGGTGAAAATCCCCAGGTTCGTGACTCCCTGTAAGATTTCCCAACCACGGCGGCATGCTCCGAATCTTGAGCAGGATGCAAAAAAGGAAATTTAAGGCCGGACAACCACTTCATTGGGCGCGGAAGGAAGATTAAACTTTACGCCGCGTTCCTGGTTCACCCGCAGGGTTGCAGGAACGTCCAGTTCCGCGAGCGGGATTTTCTTTGTCCACGCACCCCCAGCCCAATAATTTGTACTCGTATAAATAACCGGGCCGATGATCGTGTATTTTCTGGTTTTTTCCTGGTGCCCGTCCCGAAACACCAGGACGGCGGCGGGAACCCTGCGAGCCAGCATGTCCCCTTCCGCAGTGGCGGACCTGGGGCTCGATCCCTGGGCGGGTCCCTCCTGAACACCCACTTCAGACTCACCCGAGTCGGTGATCCGGACCCAGTGATCGCCGCGCCGTTCAAGCATCAAGGGCTCGACAGGCGGAGGGGGTGGCGATTCGACCACAGGCTCGGCAGTTTTCACAACCACCACCTGCGGCACGGAAGCTTCCGTCTCGCGCGATTCGGATGAGTTGTAGTCTCCGTAGAAACCCAAGGGATAGAAATACGGCGCCGCAATAAAACGCGAACGGTTGGGGCTGTAATAGCCACGCCGGCCCCTGAAGCGTGGGCGGGCAAAATGCCCCCTGCCACCACCCCTAAAAGGGCCGTGCGCGTGAAATCCGCCGCCAGAGCCCCGCTGTCCTCCACCCAATCTCATCGATCCAGCAAAGCCCCGTTGCGCGTGCGCGTACGGCACAAGGGCCACCGCCCAAAAAGCCGCCCAGGCGCCAATGGCAAACCGCATCTTCATAAGAAAACTCTTGACCTTCCGATCCGCGCTAATCCGCACTGGATATCTAAACCTATAGTCCCCGCCCCGCCAAAAGTCAAGCGCTGCAACGGAACACCCCTCCGATGCGGGCAAGCATTCCCTTGCCGTCCTTTTTCCTGTTCAGGGAGCCGGAATTCAGCGTTGCGAAAGCAACTTGGTAAAGTTGCGGAGAGTGCCGATTCCCGGCGAGTAGATCTCGATGACGTCCCCTGCCTCGAGTCCAAAATCATCGGGCGGAACAATTCCTGCTCCCGTCAACAGGATGGTTATAGCCGGCAAGGCATTAAACCGGCCCAGGTACACCACCAGATCAGTAAAGCTCCTGTGCATTGCTGCCGTGCTGGTCTCAGCGCAAAAAATCTCATGGCCCGCCCTTTCCACGCGACACCCTATGGGAAACGCAGCTTCGTCTCCAGCTTCTTTCAGCAGAATGGATGGTCCCACGCTGCAACAGGCGCTGAAAACCTTCGCTTGGGGCAGGTAAAGAGGGTTTTCCCCCTCGATATCGCGGGCGCTTATGTCGTTTCCCAGGGTATAGCCTGCAATCTCTAAATGAGGGTCGATGATCAAGGCAAGTTCCGGCTCGGGCACGGTCCAGTGGCTGTCGCCACGCAAGCCGACGGCCTCGTTTGGCCCGACGCAACGTGAGGGTGTGGCCTTGAAGAAAAGCTCCGGGCGCACCGCGTCGTAGACGCGTTCGTAAACGTCGCCCACCACGGACTCCGCCTGCCGGGCGTGGCGGCTGCGCTCATACGTGACCCCAGCGCCCCAGATTTCTTCAGCGACCACCGGTTGCAGCAAGTGCGCGCGGCTCCGGTCGGGCGGAATATCCAATGACGCGTAGGGCAGGCGAGCAGCCTGCGACAAATCCGTGCGATTGAGCAGCTCAAGCGCGCTCGTCCCTTCTTCCGCTGCCCGGGCCAGCAAAGCCTCAAAGGAAGCCTCGCCGTTCCCCATAAGGCCCGATATCGCCACAACCTCATTCCCTTCAACGACACCCAGCAACGCCTTTTCATGACCGGGGTCCCAGTACCGAACGACCTGCATGACTTTTCTCCTGTAGTAGGGTCACAAAATAACGCGTAAGGCCCTGGCTCTTATGTTGCTGGCGCGCAAATCCCCGTCGACGCTCACGCTCACGCGGAAAGGCGTTCGGGGCCAGATCCTGTCTCGATAAAAGACCTTTAATTCTCCGCTAGCCCAAAGCAATAAAGATTTGAATCGTGATCCACAACGTAAACGTGGCCGCTGGCAATCGCGAGGCCGCTGAAGTGGGTCCAGGTTTCGATGTCACCGCCACTCTGGTATAGCATTTTGCCGGTCTTGGCGTCGAGCGCGTAGAGAACCGCGCGATGCGTATTTTCGCTCCGCTGCTTGTCTGTGAGCATCTTGTGGTGGCCCAAGATCAGGGTCGACCCTGAGTTCTGCTGCGTGTTTTCCCCGGTAGACAAGGCGAAAACCACGCCGCCTGCTATCGCAACAGGCTCAGGAACATCAATATCTCTTGAAACCCAGGCAGGCTTAAGGGTTGGCTGCTTCGTTGCAGGATCAATAACCACGCAAAACGCCATGACGCTTCCGTGAGAGTCAGCGCCGTGAGCAATCGGGAAGGCCGGCGCCTTTTGGGAAGCTACACCCCAGACGGGCACGTAAAGCCAGGCTTCGCCTTTGGTATCCATCCACTCGGAAAGACCACCCCAGATGCCCGCCTGTTCATACTCCCGCTTATCGTTTGAGAGCCGATGGCGATAGAGCGGAGTCTGGTGATCTTTTTCACCCGGCGAGGCGGCATTGAGCAGATAGAGAACGCCTTCCTTGCCGCCGCCCGCCACAAGGTTGAAATGGCGGTACGCAAACCAGACAAAGCTTGACGAGCCCATGTCCAAATCATATTTTGTCACCTCGCGGTAATTGAGCGGCGAGTAGTAGTCGAGCACTTTCAGCGATTGAGGCTTGGCCTCAATCACGCTGCTGCCATAGTCGCCATTGGCGGGATCGAAGGATCCATCACCCGTGGCGGCATAGATGTGGCCGTCTTCACCGATTGTGACTCCACCGCGCCCCCAAATCCCCGCGCCGTAACCGTGCTCGACAATCAAATCGCGAAGGGTGGGATGTTGAGGGTTGCGAATATCCATCGAGTAGATTCCCGAGGGCGTCCCGCCGCAGCCTTGCGAAGCCGCAGTGTAGACGATGCCGTGCCAAAGATTCAGGCTCCAATCCTTTGCAAACGGCGGAACAAACTCGATGGGGCCAAGCTTCGTTTTGCCGGTACCCAAATCCAGGCCGTAGAGAGCGCCGTCGGCGGAGATTACGTAAAGCAGCCCGCGGCGGGCGTCGATGGTGGGCGTGGCGTTCAGATTGTTGGGGCAGAGCCACATGCCGGGGTGCTTGGGAAGAATGCGGGTCTCAATCTCCCGGCTCCAAAGGATTTTCCCGGTTGCGGCGTCAATCGCGGTGATATTGTTCGAACTGCCCGCCACGTAGACCACGCTGCGGGCGCCTTGAGGTGTTTCCACATTATCGGCCACCACCGGAGCAGTAAGAGCCGTTAGCGATTTCGGCTCGTTCTTGACCTTCACCTTCCAGAGCAAGCTTAAATGCTGAACATTTTGCGCATTAAGCTTTGCCTCATTGAAGGCATAGCCGGAGCGTTGCGGGTCATGCCCAAAAGTCGGCCAGTCTCCCGCTGCAAGTTCAACACACCTTCCCATCAGCACAACGAAAACAAAGACAAGAACAAACTTTTTGTTGGTCATTCTCCTGGCCCTCCCGCAGATCTGACGCACGTTGCGAGATTGTAGGATACAACCGCTCTCGCGGCAAGGACCTGCCAGGCTGCAGGTGAGCGTTTTTGCCCGGCACAGCGGGCGTCGAGCCCATGTGTTGGTGATGCCGGAAGGCTTGGCGATCCAGGGCGGGTTAGTCGTTTGTGGCGGATTTGCTGGTCTTTCGCTTGTCGCCGTATTCTTTTTTGAGCTTGTAAGCGATGCTATCCACCAGCGCCTGCCAGCTTGCCTCGATAAGGTTTTCAGAGACGCCCACCGTGTTCCAGCTTTCTTTGCCGTCGCTCGACTCGATCAGCACGCGAACCTTGGCGTCGGTGGCGCTTTCCGGGTTCAGCACGCGAACTTTGTAATCGGTCAGGCGAAGCTCGCCGATGCAGGGGAAAAAAGTGGTCAGCGATTTCCGCAAGGCGCGGTCGAGCGCGCTGACCGGGCCCACGCCTTCGGCTGCGGTGTGCTCTTCCTGGCCCTCCACGCGCAACTTGATGACCGCTTCGGAGGATGAGGCGTTTGCGCCCCGCTTCTCCGTAATGACGCGAAAACCGTCCAGTTCGAAGAAATCTTTCGTGTTGTGCACCAGCTTGTTGAACAGGATTTCAAACGACGCTTCAGCTCCTTCAAACTGATAGCCGGAGTATTCCATTTCCTTGAGCTTGTCCACCACTCGCTTGGCGGCGGGCGAGGCTTGGTCAATTTTCAACCCGCGCTCGGCGGCCTTATAGAGCACGTTACTCTTTCCGGAAAGTTCCGAAACCAGCACGCGGCGTTCGTTGCCGACCAAGGCAGGGTCAATGTGCTCATAGGCGGCGGCGGCTTTCATCACGGCGCTCACATGGATGCCGCCTTTATGGGCAAACGCACTCTTCCCGACGTAAGGAAGATCCTGCCGGGGCGGCAAGTTGGCCAGCTCGCTAACGTAGTAGGACACTTCCGCCAGGCGCTGGAGGTTTTCTTTGCCGATTGCGTGCATGCCCAGCTTCAACTCGATGTTGGGAATTACGGAGCAAAGGTTGGCGTTCCCGCAGCGTTCTCCATAACCGTTAATGGTTCCCTGCACGTGCACAGCGCCTTTCTCGACGGCGGCGATGGCGTTCGCAACTCCCATTTCAGCGTCATTATGGGTGTGAATGCCCAAAGGCGTCTTGACGCTCTCGGAAGCCGCCTGGAATCTTTCGCAAAGGTCGGAGGTCAGCGTGCCGCCGTTCGTGTCGCACAACACCAGCATGCCGGCTCCAGCTTCTTCCGCCACCTTCAGCGTCTCGAGCGCGTAGGCCGAGTCAGCCTTGAACCCGTCGAAGAAATGCTCGGCGTCATAAATCACTTCCTTGCCCATGGATTTCAGGAAGGCGACGGACTCGCGAATCACGTCGAGGTTCTCTTGAAGTGAAATCCCGAGCGCCAGCTTCACGTGCAGGTCCCAGGACTTTCCAAAAATGGTCACCACCTGAGTGTGGGCCTCGACGAGAGCCTGGAGATTGGGGTCCTGGGCCGCAGGGTGGCGCGGATGGCGCGTGCTGCCAAAGGCTGCTACTTTGGCGTGCTTCAGCTTAAGATCCTGCGCGCGGTGGAAGAATTCCAAGTCCTTGGCGTTTGAGCCGGGCCAGCCTCCCTCGATGTAGTCCACGCCCAGATCGTCCAGCTTCTTGACGATGTTGAGCTTGTCTTCGAGCGAAAAGGAGATGTTCTCGCCTTGCGAGCCATCGCGAAGTGTTGTGTCGTAGATTTGAATCTTTTTCATAGCGTCACTTAAGGCCCTAGAACCGGGATAAAATGAGGATGAACGATGCGCTGGAAGAAGTCAAACTTCGCCCCACCGGTTGGGCCGGAATTCTCCGGAATTACAGCCTGATTATAGCACGCGCAAAACCCCTTCCCGGGGTTGCCAGGCGCTCCCGCTAGAGACGCGCCCGCGAACCAATTAGGGCTCGACGCGGGCTGATGAACAGGCGATGATAGGAAGTAGCAAGGCACCTTTGCTCCATCTGTGTCTCAATGCCTATGAGCGTTGCCGCCCTTTTTGAGTCCGAACGGCATGCCATGATCGAGCGCCAATTGCGCCGCCGGGGAATCCACGATGAAGGGGTCCTCAAGGCGATGTTTGAAGTGCCCCGCCATGAATTTGTTCCCACGGCTCAGCGGGAAGCGGCTTACGATGACCGCCCCATCGCTATCGGGAATGGACAAACAATCTCGCAGCCTTATATTGTGGCGGCCATGACGGAAGCGGCTCGGATTGAGCCGGGCGACAGGGTCCTCGAAATCGGCACAGGCTCAGGTTACCAGGCGGCCGTCCTGGCGCATCTTGGGGCCGAAGTGATCAGTCTCGAACGCAACCCGTGGCTTGCCGCGACGGCGCGCGACCGCCTGACCCGTTTGGGCTACACCGGCATCCAGGTTGTCACGGACGATGGCAGCGGAGGCTACCCTTCACTCGCGCCCTACGCGGCGATTCTGGTGACGGCGGCGGCGCCCAAGGTGCCCCAGATGCTTTTGGACCAGCTCGCGGACGGCGGCCGCCTGGTGATCCCGGTGGGAACGCTTCACCAACAGACCCTCGAGTTGTTCTTAAAGGATGGAAACAGGCTGACGGTGCGCGATCTCGACCCTTGCCAGTTTGTCCCTTTGATTGGCGAACAGGGTTGGCCGGAATCGATGGGCTAAGACTGAGTGCAGCCTTTCTGCGCGAGTTGGGAACCACGGCAGGCGCTCGCGGATGTTGCCCTTGTAGCGCCGGGCTTCAGCCCGGCACCGTCCCCAAAGGCCGGCCAGAGGCAGGCACTACTCGATCCAGCCCTTGTTCCATGCGTCGTCATGGCTTTTGGTTTCAATCATCTCAAACCTCCCGCACGTTCATCGTCGGCTGGCGCAGAGCTTCGGCTCTGCGCGCCCAAAGGCTCTGACCTAACCGCAGACCTAACAGGTCTGCGCCAGCCCCGCCGCCCAGCATCCCCCTGCCCCAACCCCTCCGCAACCGTCAAAACCCGCAGAGTCTCTGGACGCCGAGACTCTTCACTACCTGCTGCACCTTTAAGAGAGAATCGACCCGCCTCGGGTTGACCCTTCGAGCGCTCAGGCAGCTTTCTGATTTCCGCGCGATCCAGCACTCCATGCGAAATGCCGTTGCATTTCAGGACGCGACCGGGCTATAGTCTGGCGCGATGGCTGCGCCGCACCTGAGCATCGTGATTCCTGCGTTCAATGAAGCCTTGCGGATTGGCAAGGCGCTTGAAGGGGTGGAGAAGTACGTTGCCGCGCAGCCCTTCCAAACCGAGCTGATCCTGGTAGACGACGGGTCGAGCGACTCGACCGTGGATTTGTTCCGCCAATTTCAGTCGCGCTGGCCCTCCACGCGCATCCTGCAAAACGAAGTCAACCGGGGCAAGGGGTTCAGCGTGCGCCGCGGAGTGCTTGCAGCGCAGGGTGATTTCATCCTGTTCACAGACGCCGACCTTTCCGCCCCTATTGAAGAAGCCGCGAAGCTGCTTCAGGCGATCGAGTCGTCCGCGGCCGACGCGGCCGTGGGGTCCCGCGCGCTTGACCGGAAATTGATCGGCGTCCACCAGCCCTGGCCCCGCGAGTATGCCGGCCGCGGCTTCAATCTTTTTGTGCGCCTGTTCACCGGCCTCGACATTCACGATACCCAGTGCGGCTTCAAGCTCTTTCGCCGGGCCACAACCAGGAAAGCATTTGAATTGCAGCGCGTCGAAGGCTTTGGGTTTGACCCGGAAGTCTTGTTCCTGATCAAACGCCTGGGCGGGAAAATCGTGGAAGTGCCGGTGCGGTGGAATGACAACCCGGCGACCAAAGTCCATTTTTTGCGGGATTCAACGCGCATGTTCATGGATCTCGTGGTGCTGAGATGGCGCTCGTGGAACTGCCAAAATCCTGTCTGAAATTTAATCTGAAAAGAGCAGATTTTTTCTTGACTCGATCTCCGGAGACTCTTAATATCGGAACCAAGCTAGAAAGGAGGTGATCCGTGCAAATTGAATCTAACTGTAGCGAGGGTGCTGAGGCTTAGGCGCTCGCTGGTGTTGGTTTGTAAGGACCTCTCGCTAGCGAAGAGAGGAAGAATGGAACGGCGCTAAGCGGCGCCTTGTCCCGTTAAATCCAGGGAAGCCAATCCTAAGTCAGTATCCGGCCCCTGGTCCTGCCACAAAGGCAGGGCCAGGGGTTTTTCATTTTGCGGCGATGGAATCGAAAACCCCTGAGCGGGCGCATTAGGAAACCTGTTTATTGTTTTTGAGAGCGGCCCGCGGCCTTCTTGATTTTTTGGCGAGCTTAAGGGCGTCCGCGATGACCGCAGCGGCTTGGGGCGTGAGGCAATAGAACGACAGGTCATCCCGTTTGACCCAGCGGGCGTCCAGCACGTCGCTTCCAGACTGCAAGCGCCCTCGGATCCGGCGGCAGACGTAGTCGACAATGACGTAGTGGTATTGAACGCGCGATCCGTTTTTCTGAATGCGGTCAAACACCGCTACGATTTCAAGAGGCTCCACATCCAATCCGGTTTCTTCCTGGACCTCGCGTTGCACGCCCTCCGCCAGGCTTTCCCCGAGTTCAAGCATTCCGCCGGGAATCGACCACTGGCCTTTGAGGGGTTCCCGGCCCCGCTGGATCAGCAGAACGCGATCACCTTCGATGACCACGCCCCCCACGCCCACGATCGGCTGTTTAGGATATTCACGCTTCATTGGTTGGCCGCCTTCGTCACCACCTCAAAAAGCACTTGCAACCCTTGCCGCAACGGCTCGACCGGCACTCGCTCGTTCCGAGCGTGCTGGGTCTGTTCCATTTCCGGACTGACGCAGACAGGGTTGAATCCATAGGCGGTGATCCCGAGCGGCCGGAACATCTGGCTTTCGGTGTAACCGCTGTTCAACTCCGGCGTCACAACCGCCTGAGGGTTGTGCCGGCGGACGACTGCCTCAATCACCCGGTAGAGCATCGTTGCGGTGGGGGAAGAATTGGGCTTTCTGAATGGCCCGATGGGTTCGAGCTTAATCCCGGGGTCGGCGATGACTTTCCGAAGTTGGGCCAGGAAATCCTGGGGATCGTCGCCCGGCAGCAAACGGACGTCGAGTTCAGCGTAAGCCGAATGGGGAATGACGTTGGTCTGCCCGCCCGCATGGAGGACGGTTAGCGACACCGTATCCCGCAACAGGTAATTAAAGTCCGGGTCGCCCGAAAGCGTGTCGCGGAAGCCCGGAGCTTCGAGCGATTGGCGAACGTTCAAGAAGGCTTCTTTCAAGGGCTCTTTCTGCAACGGAGCGATTTGGCGGAAGTACTGCTCAACCAGCGGCAGCAAACGGATGGGAGGCTGCCACCGGACAACGCGGCGCATCGCCTCCACCAGGCGATTGGGCGCCGAGCGAGGAATGGGAATGGACCCGTGGCCTCCGCGCCCATGGGCTGTAGCGCGTATCCAAAACGGAGCTTTCTCCGCGACATCGATCCCATAAATAGGTCCTTGCCCGGGATAAGCCACGGCTGTTCCGCCTTCCGTCAGCAGGTAAGCAGCGTGGCGGAGCAAATCGGCATGATGGGCCAGAAACCAGGTTGCGCCCAGGTCTCTAACCTCTTCATCCGCAGTCCCAAGAAAAATCAGGTCGCGTTTAAGGTGGAGGTGTTCATTGGCCGCCATGACCATGACCATGGCCTGCAACAACCCGATATCCTTCATGTCCAGAGCTCCCCGGCCATAGAGGGCTCCGTGCAGGATTTCTCCTGAAAAAGGCGGAACCCTCCAATCCCGGGAAACCGCCCGGACAACGTCCAGGTGGTTCAGCAGAATGATCGGGGGCAGGCTGCCATCGCCTTTGAGGATGGCGTAAATGTCCGCGCGTTTGGGCGCCAGGGGAAAAATTGTGTTGGGAATGCCGTTCGCATCGAAGAGGCGATGAAAAAAAACAGCCGCCGCAAGCTCGTTCCCCGGAGGGTTGGAAGTATCAATCCGCAGGTAATCCTGCATGAGCCGGACCGTTGCATTCTGGTATTTCGTCCAGTCAAGGCGGCTCGCGGCGTTGGCGGAGAGTTCGGCCGGGGGAGCCGCAAACACACACGCCGCAAACACAAAAAGTGCTGCAGGGATGAAGACGCTTTTAATTGCCCACCTCATTACAGGATTTTACGGCATTTCCAAGCGGTTGAAGATAACACCTTTGCGCAAGAAGGCCTAACCCATTCTATATGAGCAGGATCACAGCTATCAAACCTGGCTCGCGGGGATAGCGTATTTTTGTTGCTGAAACCATTGGGAGCCTTCGAACGCCCGGCAAAAGAGGACAAATGAAAAGCGGACTAATAATCTTCTTGTCTAGTTTATTGCAAATGCTTTATAATAAGCCATTTGCGGTTAAGAGAGGCTGGCTGTACCGGAAAAGGATTTGGCAAAATCTGCTTTCCCCCACATCTTTGTGAGTCTCCCAGCGACCAGCCTGGACGCGGTCGAAACGTACATCGCTTCCCTGGGCACATCGTCATCTCTGGGCTTTGAACTTCGTCTCGATTACCTTGGTGATTACCACCAGCTTGAGTCTGAACTCCATCAAATGCTCGCCCGTTTGCACTACCCGCATACCATCGCCACGTGCCGCCGCCAAGCGGCAGGAGGACGGTTTCCGGGATCGGCCGACGAACAGCTCGACATCCTGGCAGCAGCCTCACGGGCCGGGTGTCAATGGGTCGATATCGAAATTGAGTCCGTCGGGGCCTTGCGGAACGGCTGGATCAAGCAGCTTGCCTCTTCCAAGGTAATCGCCTCCTATCATAATTACCACACAACGCCTGCGCTGGGCGCGGTCTATCGCAAGCTGGCGCGCCTGCCGGTTGAGGTGGTTAAAATCGCCAGTTCCGCGCGAAACCTTCAGGACAACCTGAAGGTTTATAAATTGCTGAAGGCGCACCGGCGCCGCCGCCCGATGCTGGTGGCTCACGCCATGGGAGGGTCGGGAATCTCTTCCCGCGTGCTGGCCTTGCGGTGGGGCTGCCCCTTCACGTATGCCTCGGTCGGAAACCACGCCGAGGTTGCAGGAGGACAACTTCCTGCGGAGATCATGCGGGGAGTTTATCGCATCGAGCATCTGGACCCTCGCACCCAACTGTTCGGGGTGGTTGGAACCAAGGCATCCATGTCGCTCTCGCCCGTGATGCAAAATATTGCTTTCCAGGCCAAGCACGTCAATGCCTTGTATTTGCCCTGTGAAACGAATCGTTTGAGCGACTTCCTCAACTTCGCGCAGTCGCTGGGATTCGCAGGATTCAGCGTGACCATGCCTTTCAAGCAAGCCATCATGCGCAAGCTTTCCTGGGTGGACCCGCTGGCCAAGGAGATTGGCGCGTGCAACACGGTGGCCATCCGGCGGGGCAAATGGATGGGATGGAACACGGACTCCGCAGCCGTCATTGAAGTTCTGACCAAACGGCTGAGGCTTGAAGGGAGCCGCATCCTGATCCTTGGCGCAGGCGGCGCCGCGCGGGCAGCGGCCTACGCGCTGCGCGCCAAGAACGCTGAAATTCTCATCGCCGCCCGGCGCGAAGCCATGGCCCGCAGGCTCGCTCGCTGTGTGGGCGCTCAAGCCATCCCCTGGGATAACGCCGACAACCTGGACGTCGACGCGGTCATTAACGCCACGCCTGTGGGAATGCCCCCGCATACGGATTCCTCGCCCATCGACCTCGCACGGCTGCGGGCCCGGGTGGTTCTTGACATGGTGTATTACCCGCTGGAAACTCGTTTCCTCTCCGACGCTCGCGGGCGCGGACTGGTCACCATTTCCGGAATCGAGATGCTGGTGGCGCAAGGGGCGCGGCAGTTTGAAATCTGGACGGACCAGTCGGCTCCACGCGCCCTGATGGAACAGGCGGTTCGCCAGACAATCAACCACTCCGGCTGAGCGCACGCTAAGCCGCTGCAATCGCTTCCCTGACCAATTGACGTTGTCCGCTCCTCTGCGGTGGATCACCGAAAATCTCCGCCGGCCCTGCGCTTGGAATTGCCGGCGCGGTTTGACATCCACAGGCCGAAGGCCTTAAGTTGTTGAAGTGCCCTCAATTTCTTTTTCCCCAGCTTCCAGATTTGGGCAAAGGGGCGCAATCCATGAAATCCTGTGAGTAAGTTTTGGTATGCTTCAAATTTCAATACCTAGCGGGTTTTCGGTGTCCCACTTGTACGGATTAGTGGATCATCTTGTCCGGATCATTGCCATCCTGATCGGCGCCTTCATCGCCGCCAAAATCTTCCACAAATCGATTCCCAAAATCAGGGAACAAATCGTCGAGAACATGAAGCGGCGCGGCCGGGCTGACATTGAACTGGAAAAACGCGCCGCGACCCTCAGCGGCCTGTTCCGCAAAACGGTCGTGGTGGTCATCTGGATTGTCGCCATCATCATGGCGCTGAAGGAAGCGGGGTTTGACGTAGGTCCCATCCTGGCAGGCGCCGGAGTCGTGGGCCTGGCGGTGGGCTTTGGCGCCCAGAATCTTGTCCGGGACTTGGTTTCCGGCCTGTTCCTGCTGCTTGAAAACCAAGTGCATGTCAACGACGTGGCGATTATTAACGGCACGGGCGGCCTGGTGGAACAAATCAACCTGCGGACCATCGTGCTTCGGGGCTTGGACGGAACTGTTCACGTCTTTCCCAATGGCGGCATCACAACCCTCGCCAACATGACGCATGAATATTCTTACTACCTCTTTAATATCGGGGTGGCGTATAAGGAAGATACCGACCACGTCATCGAGGTTCTCAAGCAACTTGCGGGCGACCTGATGAAAGAGGAGCAGTACAAGCAGCTGGTCCTGGCGCCCTTGGAAGTTCTGGGAGTTGATTCCTTCGGAGATTCGGCGGTGATTATCAAAGCCCGGTTCAAGACACTCCCCATCCAGCAATGGGCCGTGGGACGGGAAATGAATCGCCGCATTAAGAAGAAATTCGATGAACTGGGCATCGAGATTCCTTTCCCGCACCGAAGCCTTTACTTTGGAGAAGCAAGCAAGCCTTTTACGATTCGCTCAGAGGGTGATCGTGAGCAGTTGAAATCCTTAATCCGCGAAGTCCTTGATGAACACTCGCAACCGGCGCCAGTAAAGCCGGCCCAAGAGGCGCAATCGGCGGATTCGGAGAGCAAGTAAGGGAAGATGAGACATCCGGCCCCCTCCAGGGCCTGCAGCGTACACTCTTCCACCCCATCGCCACCATGACAGAGACCACTCCTAATTTTTCAGAATTCCGGCGCTTGGCTCATCAGGGAACGGTTGTTCCCGTGTATCGAACCATTGTGGCGGACCTGCTCAGCCCGGTGTCCGCCTTCCTCCGACTCGTTCCGCAAGCTTTGAAGGGATCGTCCGCCCGCGGGAAAGACGCTTCACAACACTATTTCCTGCTGGAGAGCGTGGAAGGCGGAGAACGGATTGGCCGCTACACCTTTTTCGGCGTTGATCCCTTCCAGGTGGTTTCCTGCCGCGAGAATCGCATCACTCTGGCGCGAGGGCGGGAGAAAATTGAGGAAACCGGCAACATCTTCGAATTCTTAAGGCGGCTGGGATCAAAATACCATTCGGTCGTGCTGCCGGGCCTGCCACCCTTCACGGCCGGAGCCGTCGGGTATCTCTCATACGAGGTCGTGCGCCAGCTTGAGCGGCTGCCGGCCAGGATTGAGCCTGATGTTGAAATCGACGACGCCATTTTTATGTATTTCCGGAACCTGGTGGCTTTTGACCACGTCCAACATCGCCTGTTCCTGATCTCGAATGTGCTGACGGAAGAGGATCCTGGCAGCCTCCGAGCCCAATACGATGCCGCCACTCGCGAACTCGACCGGCTGGAGAAAAAGCTGGCGCGCCCGTTGCGCCTGGCCCGCGTTCGCGCTCCCAAGGGAAAGCTTCAGATCCGCTCGAACATGCCGGAAAAGCGCTACGTGGAGATGGTGGAGCGCGGCAAGGAATACATTCGCGCCGGCGACGCCTTCCAGGTGGTCTTATCCCAGCGCCTGACAGTTCCCGTCCGCGTGCCGCCTTTTCAAGTCTATCGGGCTCTGCGCGTCGTCAACCCCTCGCCTTACATGTACTACCTTCAGCTCGGGGACGTAACGGTGCTGGGGTCATCGCCCGAAATGCTGGTCAAAGTGACGGGCCGCGAGGTGGAATACCGTCCGATCGCCGGAACCCGGCCGCGCGGCAAAACCGAGGAGGAAGACAAACGTTTGTCGGCAGACCTGCTTTCCGATGAAAAGGAACGCGCCGAGCACATCATGCTGGTCGACCTCGGCCGCAACGACGTCGGCCGGGTGTCGGAGTTTTCCTCCGTCCGCCCGGAGCGCGTCATGTTTGTGGAGCAGTATTCGCATGTGATGCACCTGGTTTCTTTGATCAAAGGGAAACTGCGGCCGGACGCGGACAGCACCTCGGCGCTGGCCGCCTGCTTTCCGGCCGGAACCTTGACGGGAGCGCCCAAGGTTCGCGCCATGGAAATCATCGACGAACTCGAACCCACCCGCCGCGGCCTTTACGGCGGCGCCATTCTCTATGCGGATTTTTCCGGCAATTTGAATTCCTGCATCGTGATTCGCACCGTGCTCATCAAGGATTCAAAAGCCTACCTTCAGGCGGGCGCCGGCATTGTGGCGGATTCCATCCCCACGCTCGAATACCAGGAATCCATGAACAAGGCCAAAGCCATGCTCAAAGCCTTTGAAATGGCGGAAAAAGGTTTATAGGGCTACTGCACTTTCTGGCTGCCGCGTGCGAGTCTCTGTTCCAGGCGCGCTTTCACTTCCGGCCATTCGGAATCAATGATGCTGTAATAGACCGAGTGCCGGATGCGGCCACTCCAGGTCAGCATATGATTGCGCAGCGTTCCTTCCTCTTTGGCTCCCAGGCGGAGAATCGCTTCGCGGGACTGCCGGTTGAGCGAATCCGTTTTGAATTCCACGCGAAGGCAGCCGAGGGTTTCAAAGGCGTGGCAAAGCATCAGGTACTTGGCTTCCGTATTGGCGCCGGTTCGCTGCCACATTTTTCCCAGCCAGGTCCCGCCGATTTCCACACGAAGATTGGAATCGTCCATGTTCAGGAAGCGGGTGCTGCCGACGGCCTGGCCGCTCAAGCGGTCGATGGTGGCAAAGGGCAAGGACGCGCCCCGCGCCTGCTCCGCGAGCGCCTGCTCGATGTAGGCGCGCATGTCCTCCGGCGTGCGAACGTTCCGCGGGTTCCAGCGCCATAGTTCAAAGTCCAGGCCCGCCGCGCACAATGCCGCGTGGTGCGTTAAGCTGAGCGGCTCCAATCGCACCCTGCGGCCGTCCAGCGTGATGGGTTGGATCTCCATGGCCTTCGGTTCTCTTTACGCCGCCGTTTCATACTCCCACAGCCGGCGATAGTAATGCATCAGGCGGATCGGTTCGCAGCTTTCCGGGATTTCCGCATAAGTATAGCGGTTGTAGCCCACCGTTCGGAACAGGGCGAAAAGTTCCCGCCAGGGATATTCCCTCTTCCACAATTCATTGATGTGGCAACTGCGGAGCCAGCGGCCAATCAGTTCAAAACTCGGCCTGACGGAGCCTCCCACCACGTCCGTGGGATTGGAGTTCCAGCAGATGCCGACGGCGGGATGATCGGCAACCTCCATGATGCGCCGAATATTGATGGGAAGCATGGTGCCATGGCCGTGCACTTCCAGCCAGATTTCAACATCGTTCGACTGCGCGATGTCTCCGCATTTTTTGAGCGCGTGGCCGATTTGATCAAGCGTCTTTTCCTGCGGGACGCCCGGCGGAAAGCCGTTCGGGCGAACCTTGACGCCGATCCCTCCCACGTCGTGGGCGAGTTCGCAAAACTTCTTGGTGAGTTCGATGTTCTGCTCAACAACGGCGGGATCGGGCGATTCGAACTCGCACGCCGAGCCCAGGCTGACCAGGCGTACGCCTGAACCTTCAAAGCGCTTCCGCACTTCCGCCCGTTTGGCCTTGCTGATGGAGGGCTCAACCCCGTGCTTGTGCGTACTGCGCAGTTCCACGCCTTTAAAGTCGCACTCCCGGCAGTTCTTGATGATGGTATCGATGTCCCAGTTCCTGGCCAGGTTGTAAGTGACCAACCCCAGATGAAAATTTCTCGGCGCTTCCGGGTTGCCGGAAGGTTCCGCCCGGCGGGCTGCCGCAAGCGCCCCATCTGCGCCCGTGCCCGCTGCGCCCAGGGCGGCAAGGCTTCCAAGTCCTTGTTTCAAGAAAGATCGTCGGGCTGTTTTCTTCATGGGCTTCTTCCTCTTATCAGGATCAGCGTATAATGTGCACATTAGGAAGCGGAAGGCAAGCAAATGATTCTTGTTATCGACAACTACGATTCGTTCACTTACAACCTGGTGCAATATCTTGGCGAACTGGGGGCGGAAATCGAAGTCCGCCGCAACGATCAGATCACGCTGGAGGAGATCGAGCGCATGGCGCCCGAGCGCATTGTGATCTCTCCCGGCCCGAAGACGCCGTCTGAAGCGGGCATCTGCCTGGACGTGATCCGCGCCTTCTCCGGCCGCACGCCCATTCTGGGAGTTTGCCTGGGCCATCAGGCCATCGGGCAGGCGTTCGGCGGCAAAGTAATCCGGGCGCCGGAATTGATGCACGGCAAGACCAGCGCAATTTCTCACGACGGCAAGACGATTTTTTCCGGATTGCCCAATCCCTTCCCTGCTACGCGGTATCACTCGCTAATCGTCGAGCGCACGAGCCTTCCCGATTGCCTGGCGGTCTCCGCAACCTCGCCCGACGGGCTCATCATGGGTTTCCGCCACAAAGAGATGAAAGTGGAAGGCGTCCAGTTCCATCCCGAATCCGTCCTCACCGATTCCGGAAAGCAGCTTCTCGAAAATTTCCTTAAGCTCTGACGGATTTCCGCGACGGCTGGAGACTCCGCGCGGCCGCCAAGAGACGCTTCGGCAGGGTTAGGTTTACGGCGCCGCCAGCAAAGCCCGAAAGCTTTGATAGTAGTGGACGGCAAGCCCGCCGAAGCTCGAATAACCATCGAACCAATCGGCGGCGGAGCGGGCTTCTTCTCGAAACACCTTCCACCCCAGTCCGTGGAAAGTGGTGATCGGCGGGGTGCAACGGATGACCTGGAAGGCCGCAATCTTTCGGCCTCGCCCGGAGGCCTGAAGTTCCACAAGCTCAAACTCCTGCCACTGGGGATCGTCGGCAACCGCGGAGCGGGCCTGGTCGAGTCCATTCGCCACCGTAAAGCGGTCCGCAAACTTCGCTCCAAACAGTTTCCGCAGCCGGTCAAGGGCAACGTCCATCGGCATCTCGGGCGCCCGATTTGAATGGAGCAGCGGGCCGAGCCCGATAAAGATCGAGCCATCGGCTCTGATGGCATGCAGGGCGTAACCCTCAAAAGAGCGCTGGTCCTCCAGATGCTCTTGCCGGAGCTTGGCGAAGAATTTTCCTGTGGAAACGGCCACGGCAAATGTGACAGCAGTCGGGGTTTCCGCCGAAGTCTCAAGCCCGATCCGGATCTTTTTATGAATCTCCGCAGCGTAGGCGAGAGCCGGAATTCCAAACGTGATGATTCCCCCAGAGCCGTCGGCTTCATTTCGATAGTCCATGATGGTCACGGAATCGAGCAAGTCCGCGACGTGCTCGCCCACGGTTTTTTCCGTGCCGTCAAATGACACTGTAAGCTCTTCCCGCGCGGCGGGCGAGACCGGGAAAAACCACCAGGGAATGTCGCAGGCGAAGGCTACGTGGCCTTTGTGGGCGGCGGCGGAGCACTGGGCAAGCATTTCAAGATATTCTTTGAGAAGCAACTTCCGGTAGCCGGGCGCCGCAAAGCCCAGCAAGAGATATGGCTCGACATCAAAGTGGATGCCGTCGAATCGACCCTCGGCCCCCATCCTGGCATTCAATTCCAGAATGGCTCTGACCGCTCCAAGCGCCCGCGCATGATAGGCGCTTGCGGCCCAGACGGGCGCGCCGGCAAGAGCTTCCACCAGAAGCCCGCGCTGGTGCGCCGCCTTCAGGAAAGCTCCGTAGGACGGGCCATCGGGAATCGACACGGGAATTCGATGGCCGGGGGACGCATCGAAATCTATAGAAAGATAGATCTCCTTCAATCCCGTGCGGGAACAAAAATCAAAAAGGCGGTTCGCCGCCTGAGGATTGTTGAGAAGCTCCGCCGTTTTCCAGACCCACATCGAATGGTAGGGCGCCGCATCTTCACGCGCCGCAGGCTGCGGCTCTGTGGCCGCCGGCACGGCGCTTGGCGCGTTAAGGGAAGACTCGAATGAGACATCGTCCACATAGAACTCGTAATCGCCCGGCACGTTGAAGATGAACACCATCCGGGCCAGAGACCCGGGGTCCGTCTCCGTGAAATCGGCAAGCGGGATCGTGACCTTTTGCCACCGCGTGGTGATTCCCGTGGCGAGATAGGCGTGGAGCGGACGAGCGGCGGCCGCGTCTTCATGGCTTTCGCCTCTTGAATCGACAATTTTGATGTCAAAATCTACGCCGGGCTTTTGGCCTTTGATCCAGAAAGCGAGATAAGGATAAGGGCGAGCATCGAAATATCGCTTGGGGACGGAGTTCGCGGGATAGAAGTCGAACCAGACTCCGCAGAAGCCCTTCACCGCGCGATGGGCCGTAATCCGCAGCGAGTGGCCCGGCCCGGAAGGATGAACGTCCGCATCTAAATAGGTCCGCGCCCAGGAGGGGCTGCGGGAAAAAACGTTGTATCCGCCTCCCATCGTGTTGGTGAGGCTGTGGCCAAAGGTCCAGATGACCCGCGCGCGCAGCGCGCCGTGCGCAAGCGTGGCCGCCAGGAGCACACTGCCCAAAAGAAACATCTCTTTGTGTCTCACACAGACTAGCCATCGGCCGAGCGGTGAAGAAAGTTTACAATCCGCGCCAAAAGCGCTAACGTTTGGCGTTTGAGCGAACGGAAACGGCGATGCTCCGGAGCGTGAAAATCCCGCCCCCATCGGGTTCGGAGACAAAGGAATCTATGAAGAGATTACTGGCGGCTCTCTCTGTTTTAATGATCGTCCTGCCCGCGTTTTCACTTTCAGCCTGGGCGGTCCAAAAGCGCCTCACTCCGGAGCTGGTCACTAGCCAAGGAGAAATTGTTCCGGGCACGGTCAGCCGCATGCGCTGGCGGCCCGGAAGCGAACAAATCAGCTATCTCCGAAATGGCAACGAGGGCGAGGACTTGTGCCTATACGACGTGGCAACGCACCGCGAGCGCCGTCTGAAGATTTCTTCGGACGCCGGCGTGAACCTCGATACCTACCGCTGGTCGCCCAAGGGCGATCGGATTCTCTTCGAGGGCGGCGGCGATCTTTGGCTGTACAACCTCGCGAGCGGCGAAATACGGCAATTGACGAACGATCCGCAGGATGACGAGGAGCCAACCTTTTCTCCCACGGGAGGCCGCGTCGCTTTCGTCAAGCAGAACAATCTTTACGCGCTGGACATTGCGACCGGGCAAATCACCCAACTGACGAGCGACGGAACGCCGCTCATCCTGAATGGAAAGCTCGATTGGGTCTACAAGGAGGAACTGGCAGACCGCTCAACCGGCCGCGCGTACGAATGGTCACCTGACGGCAAAGAGATCGCCTATCTCCGGCTCGACGACTCGCCGGTGCCCAAGTACCCTCTCATCCATTTCCTTTCAACTCATGTGGAGTTTTCTCTTCAGCGCTTTCCGCAAGCAGGCGACCCGAACCCCAAGGCCAGCTTCCACGTTGTCTCCGTCGAGAGCGGCAAGCGATATGACTGGACTCCTCCCGACGATTCCCTGCCCATTGAATATTTCGGCCCATCGTTTTCCTGGACGCCGGATTCAAAAGGCATCTCGTTCATCACGCTCAACCGCAATCAAACGGAGATGGCCTTGTATCTGTGGGACGCCGATTCGGGAATCTGCCGCACCCTGCTGGCGGAAAAAGATCGTTATTGGATCAACTCGCTTCGGCCTCCGGGTTTTCTCGGCGGCGGGCGTTTCCTCTGGCTTTCTGAGCGCGACGGGTGGCTGCACCTCTACCTCTACAGCCGCCAGGGCGAACTGATCAAAAAGCTGACCAGCGGCAACTGGATGCTGGACCATCCGCTGTTCTCGGACCTGCCCATGTTTCAATCCGGAGGCAATTCCGACTGGGTCTATTTTCTTTCGACCATGGCCGATCCGCGCGAGCGGCAGATTTACCGGGTGCGCCTCGACGGCTCTCATCTCGAGCGGCTTTCCAAAGAGCCCGGAACCCACACTTTGCTTCTTTCGCCCGACGGCCGCTTTTATGTTGAAACTTTTTCGGACTACAAGACACCGCCCGTCACGCGCCTGTTCAGATCAGACGGCACTTTTGTTGCGACGCTCGACGCGCCCAAGAATCACCTCAACGATTACGCGCTAGGCAAAACCGAATTCGTCACGGTCACGGCTCCCGATGGAACCAAGCTTTACGCGCGGCTCCTGAAGCCTCCGAATTTTGACCCCCGCAAGAAATATCCCGTGATCGTCGGAGTCTACGGAGGGCCGGAGGTGCAGATCGTGCGGGACGAATGGGGCGTGACCTCGCTCCAGGATCAGCTTTTTGCCGAGCACGGCTTCCTGGTCTGGTCGCTGGACAACCGCGGATCTTGGGGCCGCGGCCACGCCTGGGAAACCACGATTTTCAAGCACCTGGGGCGGCAGGAACTGCGCGACCAGTTGGCCGGCGTGAATTACCTGAAGTCACTTCCTTACGTTGATCCCCATCGCATGGGCATCTGGGGCTGGTCTTACGGGGGCTTCATGACGCTCTACACGCTGACCCATGCGCCGGACGTCTTCAAGTGCGGGGCGGCGGGAGGTCCCGTCACCGACTGGAAATTTTACGACAGCATTTACACCGAGCGATACATGCGGACGCCCGAGGAGAATCCGGAAGGATACGAAGAATCCTCGCCGCTCGAAGCCGCCGGCAACCTGCAGGCCAAGCTTTTGCTGATGCACGGCGTCGACGACGACAACGTCCATCTGCAGAACACCATCAACTTTATTGAAGCTCTGGTGCGCGACGGCAAGTCTTACCAGCTTGATCTCCAGCCCGGAGAAAAACACGGCTTCAGCGGTTACTCCGCCCGGCTGTATCTTACAAAACGCCTGCTCAGTTTTTTTGAAAACAACCTGGAGCCTGAAGGCAAGTAGAAGCGGCTTGATGCCGCCACACGGCAAGTGAACTCGCCGCTGCCCCGCAGCGCAGGGCGGACAAGAAGGCGTTGATGGCGGCTTGCTTCGAACAGCATGAAGCCTTCGTAAACACTGCTCGCGCGGGCCACAGGTGGTTTGAACTTCTTACCTGCGGTGTTTATCCGTAAACTCGATGAGCGCCCGGAGGGTCCGGCGCGCGGCTCCGGAATCGATTGCTTCCCGTGCGCAGGCGACGCCTTCCGGGAAGTCTCCGGCCTTTTCCGCCGCCACCAGGGCCGCCGCGGCGTTGGCCAGGATGCAATCCCGCAGCGCACTCTTCTCGCCCTCAATGATTCCCATCAGCAGACGGGCATTCTGTTCGGGATCGCCTCCCGCAAGCGATTCCATCGTCGAGCGCGGCAGGCCGAAATCCTCGGGCGCAATCTGGCGCGTTGAAACCTTCCCGGCATCGTAAACTGAAAGTTTTGTGGGACCCGTGACGGTGATCTCATCAAGGCCGTCAGAGGCCGCCACCACAAAAGCCCGCCGGGTTCCCACGGCGCCCAGCGCCTCCGCCAGCATTTCGGTGCGCGCCTGGTCGTAAACTCCGGCCAGTTGCACGGAAGCTTCCAAGGGATTCGTGGCCGGTCCCATCAGGTTGAAAATGGTTTTGCTTTTGATGCTGCGCCGCGCCGGCATCACATGCTTCATGGCCAAGTGCAGGTGCGGCGCATAGAGGAACACCATTCCCGTTTTTTCAAGGCAGGCGGGAATGGTTTCAAGCGGCAGATCGATGGCGACGCCCAGCGCCTCCAGCACGTCGGCGCTTCCGCAGCGGCTGGAGATGGACCGGTTGCCATGCTTGGCGACGGGGACGCCCGAGGCAGCCACCACCAGGGCCGTCGCGGTTGAGACGTTGGCCGTGCCTTTACGGTCGCCGCCCGTGCCGCAGGTATCAAGCAGCGCCTGCGAATCGATCAAGGCTTCCACTCTCACTCCGGCGTCGGCCAGAACCTGCTTGGCCTGGGCGCGCATCACTTCCGCAAAACCCACCACTTCCGCCGCGGTCTCGCCTTTGTCGCGCATCGCGATGAGCAACGCCACGATCTGCTCGTCCTCGACGCGCCCGGAAAGAAGCAGCTCCATCACGTCGCGGGCCTCATGGCGGTCGAGCCCTTCGCGGCGCTTCAGTTTTTCGATAGCCTCAGAAATTTGCATAACCAAGGTCATTTTGACGCCGAGGCGGCCTTATGCCGCCCGATGACGAGATAAACCCGCCGCCTGAACCAGCCCCATTTGCATTTTCGGCTTACATTCCCTATACTGACTGATTCCTGAGCTGCTGTCGTGATCTATTGTACGATGGAAAATGCATTCCTTTGCAGGAGTTTGAGCTAGCGCCGTCCAAAATCTCCCGGAATCCGGCCTCATGCGAGGCGGGATCAGGCTGCCACAGTTATCAACCATGAAGATTCACGAATATCAAGCCAAACAAATCCTTTCCCGTTTTGGAGTAGCGACTCCCAAGGGTGAAGTCGTCTATACGCCCGAGGAAGCGCGCGAGGTTGCAAACCGCCTGGGCGGAACGGTCATCGTCAAAGCCCAGATCCACGCCGGCGGCCGGGGCAAGGCTGGCGGAGTGAAACTCGCCCGCAGCGCCGCGGAAGCCGAGCGCATCGCGGACGAAATTCTGGGCAAAAAGCTGGTGACGGCTCAAACCGGCCCGGAGGGCAGAATCGTCCGGCGACTCCTGATCGAAGAAGGCCTGGAGATCGCCCGCGAATTTTACCTGGGCATGGTGATTGACCGCGTGGCGGCCGAGCCCGTGTTCATGGCCTCGCGCGAGGGCGGGGTGGAAATCGAAGTGGTGGCCGCCGAGCATCCGGAAAAAATCCTAAAGGAATTCATCAATCCCGCCGTGGGGCTCCAGCCTTTTCAGGCTCGCAAAGCCGCCTACGGGCTGGGCCTCGATCCGATTCTGGTCAAGGATGCGGCGCAATTCTTCGCTTCCCTTTACCGCGCCTTCCGCGCGACGGACGCATCGCTGGTTGAGATCAATCCTTTTGTGCTGACCAAGGACGGGCGGCTGCTGGCGCTCGACGCCAAAATGAATTTTGATGACAACGCGCTCTTCCGGCACAAGGATATCCGCGAACTGCGCGACCTTGACGAAGAAGATCCGCTGGAAGTTAAAGCCTCCAATTACAACCTGAACTACGTGCGGCTGGATGGCGAAGTCGGCTGCATGGTGAACGGCGCAGGCCTGGCCATGGCCACCATGGACATCATCCAGTACGCGGGCGGGCAGCCGGCCAACTTTCTGGACGTGGGCGGCGGCGCCAATGAGGAGCAGGTCCGCCGCGGCTTTGAAATCATTCTGGGCGATCCGCACGTCCGCGCCGTATTGATCAATATTTTTGGCGGCATCATGCGCTGCGACATTGTGGCAAACGGCGTGGTGGCCGCGGCAAAGAGTTTGGGAATCAAAGTTCCCATCGTCGTGCGCCTGGAAGGCACCAACGTGGAACTCGGCCAGAAGATTCTGCGCGAGTCGGGGCTGAGCTTCAGCGTTGCAAACGGCATGAAGGACGCGGCGGAGAAAGTGGTGCGATTGGCTCATTGACAGATTGACGCATTGGCTCAAGGACTGATCGGATCATGGGCTGATTTACGGAACCTGGCTGCGGGCATGGACTATCGCTACAAGGCGGATCAACTAAAGGCTCGTAGTAAGCAATTCGCAATCGCCATCGTGAATCTTTTTCGAGAACTTCCAAGGACCGACGAAGCGCGCATCCTTGGAAAGCAGCTTCTGCGGTCTGGGACTTCCGTGGCCGCAAATTATCGAGCAGCCTGCAGGGCGCGATCGAAAGCAGAGTTCATCGCCAAGCTGGGCGTGGTGGTTGAAGAAATCGACGAGAGTGTTTTCTGGATTGAATTATTGGCGGGATGCCGAATCCTGACCCCGTTGCAGCTTAAGAACGTGCAGGTGGAGGCCAACGAGTTGCTGGCGATCTTCGCTGCATCACGCCACACAGCGAAGAGATCTTTAAAATTGAATGATTGACAGCTTGAATCATTGATTGATTGGACCTCGAACCGTCAATTGCAACTGGGCGAATCGGGCAATGAGCAAATCGGCAAATGAGTAAATTCCATGGCTATTTTAGTTAACGAAAACACAAAACTCCTGGTCCAGGGCATTACGGGCCGCGAGGGCACATTCCACACGCAGCAGGCGGTGGCCTACGGCACCCAGGTGGTTGCGGGAGTCACGCCCGGCAAGGGCGGGTCCGCAATTGACGGCATTCCGGTGTTCAACACCGTGCGCGAAGCGAAAGAAGCTACCGGGGCCAACGCCTCCGTGATTTTTGTTCCGCCGCCCTTTGCGGCGGACGCCATTATGGAAGCGGCGGACGCCGGGTTGCCCCTGGTGGTGGCGATTACCGAAGGCATTCCGACGCTCGACATGGTGAGCGTCATCCAGTTTCTTGCCGCAACCCCAACGCGGCTGATCGGGCCCAACTGCCCGGGCATCATTTCACCCGGCAAGTGCAAAATCGGGATCATGCCGGGCTCGATCCACCGGCCGGGAAACATCGGGGTCATCTCGCGCAGCGGCACTTTGACCTATGAGGCCGTCGGCCAGCTTACGGCGCTCGGCATCGGCCAATCCACCTGCATCGGGATTGGCGGCGATCCCATCATCGGGACGAACTTTGTGGACGCGCTCAAGCTGATGAACGAGGACAAGGAAACCCACGGCATTGTGGTGATCGGCGAAATTGGCGGCACCGGCGAAGAGCAGGCGGCCGAATTCGTCAAGGCCCATGTGAAAAAGCCCGTGGTCGGATTTATCGCCGGACGCACGGCGCCGCCCGGCCGCAGAATGGGCCACGCCGGCGCCATCATTTCCGGCGGCAAAGGCACCGCAGCCGACAAGATTGCGGCCTTCCAGGCGGCGGGCATTCAAGTTGCTGAAAGCCCCGCGCAGATCGGTGAAACCATGGCGCGCGCGCTCCAAAACCGCGCAAGCGCGTAACCAATTCCACACCAGGAGAAACGATAACTTTGGAACGAACTCTGACCATCATCAAGCCCGACGCCGTTGAAGGCGGACATACCGGCGACATCATCAAGATTTTTGAGGCCAATCAATTCAAGCTGATTGCGGCGCGCCTGGTGCGCCTTAGCAAGAAAGAAGCGGAAGGCTTCTATGCTGTGCACCGCGACAAGGGCTTCTTTCAAAGCCTCACGGCCTTCATGTCTTCCGGGCCCGCGCTGGTGATCGTGCTCGAAGGCGAAGGCGTAATCGCGCGCCTGCGCCAGGTAATGGGAGCCACGAATCCGGAACAAGCGGCTTCAGGAACCGTCCGCAAGCTTTACGCCCAAAGCATCGAGCGCAACGCCATTCACGGTTCTGATTCACCGGAAACCGCCGCCTTTGAAATCTCCTATTTCTTTCCCGGCGTCGAAGTTATCTAATCTTTCTCGAATAGCTCGAAAACGGGCCATTCGGAAGAGCTTCAGGCCACGCAGAGTCTCTCCGTTCGCGATCGGCTCATTGAACCGGGCCTGCTGTCCCCCTCCTCCCCGCCCGGCCGCTCCACTGTCGGCCAGCCATGTGCTTTATTCGTTGACAAATTCCGGCGTTGATGAATAGAATCACTTGTCTTGCTTTTGCCATTGCTTCTTCTTGTCGGTCTAACCTCGCACCACAACACCCGCAATTCCTCGTAGAAAGAGTTCCGTCACCATGACGCCATGGATGGATTTGGTAGTGGTTTTCGCCTGCGGCTGCATCCTGGGGGCAACCGTTTCTGCACTTTGGTACAAAGCCAGGGTTGACGTCTACAAGCATCTTGCCGAGAAACATCTCGACATGGTGAATATGCCTCTCATTCCAGCTGGTGTGCAACCGGTTCGAGACGCGACAGGCGTGGGAATGGGATTGGGATCAGGCAGCGAAGGAACCAGGCGCTGACTGAACTGCCGTTCGACTTATTAAAAGCCTTCCATCCGCCCATTGAATCACTCAAATAGAATCATTCCTTTTAGAATGAAAAGGGTGCGGGAAACTTTTAGCGGTGGCTTGCAAGCTCGCCGCGCCCGGTGGGGCTGATTTAATTATCAAGCCCCTGAACCTCGTTGGTTTTCGTTTTCGGGGCCCTTCGCAAATGGCGACTTTTAAGTTAAAATATACTTTTTTGTATGGAATCACTAATGTCCACGAAAAATCAAGGAATTGCCGTCATTTTGTTTGCGCACGGCAGCGCTGTTGAGGAAGCGAACCAGGGGATTCGGGAGCTGGCCGGGAGGATTCAAGTTGCAGGGTCTTATGCCTACGTGCAGGCGGCGTTTCTCGGCCCCGGCCAGCCAGAGATGGGAGCCGCCATCGCCCAGGCGGTCAAGGCAGGATATCGCCGCGTTGTGGTTCTTCCCTATTTCCTGACCTTGGGAATCCACTTGCGACGCGACTTGCCAAAGCTGGTGGCAGAAGCAAGAAAGAAGCACCCGCAGGTAAAAATTCGAGTCGGCCAGTCGCTCGAAGACCATCCGGAGATGGCTTCGATTATCCTCGGCAGGATTCAGGAAGTAATCAAAGAGGCCTAGTTAGAAACGTGAACCCAAACCGCCATGAAGCTGTTCTTCGCAGCGTTCAGTATACGAACGAGCGGACGAAGCACTTTGAATTCAAGGTCTCGAACGGCAGCCGGTTCGATTTCCGGCCCGGCCAGTTCATCTCGCTGGAGTTTGAGCCGGACGGCAAGAAAATCCGCCGCCCCTATTCGATTGCTTCCGCGCCCCGCCCCGACAATGGATTCGATCTTTGCCTGAACATGCTGCCGGAAGGCCAAGCCTCTTCCTGGCTTTTCCACCTAAAGCCGGGTGACCCGATCCGCTTCTCCGGACCTTTTGGATTTTTCACCCTGCGCGAACCTCCCGATCCCGTTTCCGCCTTCATCGCCACCGGAACGGGCATTGCGCCCATTCGCGCCATGTTGCAGCAGCTTTACAGCCGGCCGCATGATTCAGAAGTGTGGCTGATCTTCGGGGTTCGGCGGGAAGCGGACATTCTTTACCGGGAAGAATTTGAAAGGCTGGCGCGGGAAAATCCCAACTTTCACTTTGTTCCCACGCTCAGCCGCCCGGGTCCCGGCTGGGCAGGCCACACCGGCTACGTCCAACAGCACGTCACGCGCTATCTGGCGGGTAAGAAGGGATTCCACGCCTACATCTGCGGGCTCCGCAAAATGGTCGACGACGTCTCGCACGTTCTGCGGTCCATGGGCCACGACCCCAAGTCACTCAGCTTTGAGAAATACGATTGAGGCTGCTGCGGTTGCCTCAGACAGCAAAACATTGATGAAAGTCTCGAAAGAAAGGGCGAACTCGGATGGGTAGAGTTCCTACGAAGACAGAGGAAATTTGGGCAGACCTGCTGGAGGGTAACCGGCGCTTCCAGGCCGGCAAGCCGGCGGCACGAGAGTTGGTGCGCAGGCGCGCAGCGCTCTCCCAAGGACAAAACCCTCAGGTCATTGTGCTCACTTGCGCCGACAGCCGCGTTTGTCCCAGCCTGCTGTTTGATAAGGATCTCGGCGATCTCTTCGTGGTTCGGACGGCCGGCAACGTGGCCGATCCGGTGGCGCTCGGCAGCCTTGAATTCGCCGCGGAGTACCTGCATTCCAAGATTCTCCTGATCCTGGGCCATGAGCAGTGCGGCGCGGTGGGCGCAGCTGCCGCGGCGGCCGGGGGCGAAAAGCCACCCACCCACAATTTGGAATCCATTGTGGCGAAGATTCGCCCCGCCCTGGAAACCGTCGAAACCTCGCCCGGCACGAGCCGGTTCCTCCGGCTGGCGGAGCGGGCCAACGTTCACCTGAGCGCGGGCGACATCTTGCGCAACAGTCCGCTGCTCCGGGCAAAGGTGGCGGCCGGGAACCTTACTCTGATCAAGGCCGTCTATCGGCTCCGCACGGGACAGGTTGTCCGCTTGCCGAACAGTTAGTCGCTGCTTTTCTCCAGGATGGCGAGGTGGCCGGAAGTTGAATACTCCCAGGTATCCGCCAGCTTGTAGCCCTCCGCTTGGTCCTTTTCGATGTCGTGCTGAAGCGAGGAGACGCGCATTGTCACGTGAACCCGGTATTGACACGCTGAAGTCCCGCCTGAACCAACTTTCTGCGTAATGACAGCAAGGGTAGCGCCAAACTGCCCGAGCGTGTGGGGAGTGAGGCGAAAGCCCTCAGCCGCCGCTGTGTTGAGTTTTTTTTGCAGGCTTCCCGCCAACCGCGCATGGACGATTCTATATTCGGAAGGCTGAGCCGCCGCTTCAGTTTTCTCCAGGGTCAAGCTGGCAGAGTCTTTTCCGGTCAGCGCGAAACCCACCAGCCGGAAACCCTTGGCCGCCTCATCGTTCAGCTTTTTCTCGGAGCCCTCGAAATCTTTTGAGGAAAAAGCGATCACCTGACGCTCTGCGTTGCCGGCAGGAACGTTCAAAGCCGGCGGCGCCGCTACAGCTTCACCCGGCGCCGGCAGTTGTTTGCCGAGAACTACCTTGCTGTTGGTGGCCACCGTCTTGGCGAACTCACGGGTGACATTGGACGATTTGCCGCCCATGAAACCGCCCATGAGCACGCCTTGAACCTGCTCGACGATCAGGGCTTGGGATGTCGCCCGATCCGAATAGGCCAGCCGGGCAAAAATTTTGGTTTGTCCCATGCCCAGCCCAATATACCGCTTGCCCCGGCTTCCCGAGGTGAAACCCGTGATGGTTCCGCTGAGGCGAAGCACGGCGGCGGAAGGATTTGCAGGACTCTCGCCGGGGCGCAGGACCTCGTCAAAAGTTTTCGATTTCTGAAGTTGCCGGACAATATCCTCCTGCAAGACCAGAAGATACTCAGCAGGGAAATTGACGCCTTCCGCAACCTCAAACCGGTCAACCTGAACCACCCGGTATTTGTCCCGAACCGTTGCCTGGGCTGCGCGGACCGGCCCCGCCGCCAGAAGGACGCTGACAACAACGAAAAAAACCAGGACAATTCGTTTCATCATGCTCTAAGACCTCCCTTCGCCAAAGGTACCCGCTGCTTTAAAGATGGCGCTTCCGCCGAGACGCCGAGACGCTACGAGGCAATTTCATAAAGTTATTAACGTGCCTCTCTTATAGCGCCGCCGTCCCGGCGGAATCTTCGAGACCGGCAAGATGCCGGCGCTACGCCAGGTTAATTAGCTCTATTCGGACTTTCCAAAATGCCAGAAGACGCCAATCTTGAATTCCACCACCGAGTATCTCCGTCCGGTTTCCACCGTAATGGGGTTGCGAACATCGCCAAACGTGCCCGCTGAGTAATCCACAATGGGCGCCAGGCCCAATCTCCCGCCGAGCCTGAACTCATAGCCGGCGCCGGCCATCCATGCCCATCCGCTGCCGTTGTTACCCCCGGGCCGGTCGTTTTCATAAAACGCAGCTCCCGTCCCGCCCCGGAGAAAAAGCGGAACCTTGGGGATTGGGAACACATCGGCCACGGCCATCACGTTGCTGACGCTCTCGCCCACCGTGGGATTGTTGAGATCGAACGCCTGCAAAAGCCATCCGCTCAGCTGCAACCCAACCCTGGCCCGGCTTCCGAGCCTGTGGCCGCCCGCGAATCCCATGGCGAACGTTGAGTTGCGAGCCCCAGGGGATTGATCAGACTCCAGCTGAAGTTGTCCTTCCCCAAGTTGGAATTCCACCCACCAGGGACGCTCGGTTGGTATTGATTGTTGGGCTCGCGCAGGAATCGCGAAGCAGGCGAACAGGAAAACAGATATCAGCAATCCATTGCCCCGCCGCATTGTGCCTCCTCCGATTTTTACAATCACCTCAGAAGGGCTAGCGACAAAAGAAAATGATTGCCAAAAGGATTAATAATTAGAGCTGGACATCTTTACAGTCCGGTCAATCTTGACGTGTTAACTCATGCATCGAAATTAGACCGCTTTAGACCAGCTTGCAGTGATTCCGGTCACCACCTGCTGTGAGCGCCTTAGCCGTGTCCGGCCTGGAGGGCAACCGGACAAGAAGGGAGGGTCCCGGACTTGAATGTGGAAGGCTATCTTTCAGGCTGCCTGCGAGTTGAAGAAGAACCCATCAAGCCTCACGGCGATCAGCCCGGCGAATCTCCGCCGCCCGGTCAAAGATCGCTTCCCTGCTGATTCCCGCTTCCTCGTACATGGCAAAGATATTCTCGTCAGGGGTTTCAGGCGGGACGGTATGTGAAGCCGCCAGAATGTAACCGCCTCCGTCCCGAGTCATGCCCTCGACCAGCCGCGCGGTAGCGCGCCGCACCTCAGCCACTGTTCCGGCAGGAAGAACTCCTTGTGTGTCAACGCCCCCCATAAAGGCCAAGTGCTTCCCAAACTCCGCCTTCAGTTCAAGAGGTTCCATCCCGGGGCAATTACACTGCACGGGGTTGAGCACGTCGACGCCAATCTCGATCAAGTCGGGAATGATGGGCCGCAGAGCGCCGCAGCAATGATAGGCCACCCACAACCCCTTCTGTTTGCCCACCGCAACAACCCGCGCCAGGTGAGGTTTGATCAGCTTGCGCCAGGCGCCGGGGCTCATCAGCATCGAAAGCTGCGAGCTTACATCATCACCCGTCCATAACCAGTCGAGCGCAAACCGTTGGACGGCCGCTTGCGAGAGCTCGACCGAGAAGTCGGCGCACCGCCTGAGCATTTCTCCGGCGAAGGCCGGGTCCTCAGCGATATCCAGCAGCGCCCTTCCCATTCCGCGCAGGCGCCAGTACATTTCAAAGCCGCAGGGAGAAACGTCGCAGCCGATAAAGTAATCCTTCTGATGCGCGGCCACCGGAAGCATCAAGCGCATCAAGTCCTCCAGGCGGTCGGTGGGAAAGCGGTAGCGAAGCGCCTCATCCTGACTGGCCCGCACCAAGGGGAATCCGGTGATTTGATTGAAGCCCTGTTGCCGGGTCCACTCGACGCCCCAGAAGTCCACGTGCGATTTACCTTCTTGCTCGTGGACGATTCCTTCCATCGCGTAGTTGTTGTTTACCCAGGTTTGGCGCACGTCGTCGCCCATCGCTTCGGCTACTCGGGATGCGGGTATTTCCAGGAGCGCGGCCAGGCGGTGCACCGTCTGAGGGTGGAACCACATGAACACCGGCAGGCGATCAACCGGTTCGCGCTTTAGCGCCGCGTGGACGCGTTGTTTTGAGTTCATCAAAAGGCCCTTCGGTTTCGCGATTTTATGGGACGGCGCAGGCGCTCTGCTTCGAGCGGCCTTTTAAGGCCGGTTCCATGCTTGCGATCCGCCGCCTCTCCCGGCGCATTATAACTCCCGCCGGGCGAAGGCGAGAACCGAAATCCCGAAGAATCGGACGGCCAATCCGCCTAAGCCGTTTTTTTGGCCCAAGCGGGCCATTGCAGCGGCTAGCGTTCTGCTTGCACGGGAGTTTCAGGAGAGAGCGTCCAAGGTTTGCCGTCAAGTTCGTCAGGCGGCTTCACGTTCAGCAGCTTCAGCACGGTGGCGGAAACGTCCATGATGCTGGGGTCGGGCGAATCGAGCTTGCGGTTGATGAACAGAATGGCGTGGGTATCTTTGGGGTCGGAGGCGCAATGATCGCCGCTCCACTTTCGCGTGTTAGGCACCACAATGCCCGGCGGGATCGCCCCCAGGGAAGTTTCCCAGGACGTCCGGTAGCCGGGATAGAAATTGAGCTGGAGGTCCGGCGCGTTCTTGGCGTAAGCGCCGTGGTCAATCTCGCGGCCCAGGTCAACGTCTTCCAGGACGGGCTTGTTGTCCTTGGGGTCGCGGAAAGCCAGCAGCTTGCTGCGGATTTCCTCTTCCAACTGGTGAGCCGGGGCGCCCGGCTGCACAATGCCGTACTCCTCGCGCCCGTAGAGGTTCAAATAAATTTGCCCCAGGCCCAGCGAATAGGCTTTGGTGCGGCTCCAGTCGACGTTGGGGAAAAAGTTTCCCTGGTTGTAGAGGCTGTCCAGGGTGTACTGTTTCGCCCCGGAATCAGGGTTTTTAAGGGCCATGTAGCCGTTTTTGACCAGCCACGTGTTGGTGTTGAATCCGCGGTTGAAGGCATGGAAGCCGTGGTCGGACACAATAATCAAGGTGCCGCCGGGCTTCATGGCCTGCTCGACTTCTCCGACCACTTTATCCGCCGCCTGGTACACGTTCAGGATGGCGTCGCCGTATTTCGCGGCCAGCACCGGATCGTAACGCGGACTCTGGTGGTCCATCAGCCGCCAGAACATGTGCTGGACGCTGTCCGTGCTGGTAAAAACGGCGACCATGAGGCTGGGAGAATGATTGCGCAACTGGTTGAGCACAATCTTCGTCTCGCTATTCATGGTGCGGTACGTATCCTGAAGGAAGACGCCTTCGCCGATCCGCTCCTCGTTGAGCGCCCAGGTGTCGTGCCACCACCCAAGCGTCTTGAAGTAGCCCCACTTGTCCGCCAGGTGTTCGCTCCAGTCGGCAGGATAAGAAACCGGCAGGACGGGATCTTTCGGATCAATGTTCATCGGGGCCATGTAAATGCGCAGGGCCGGCGAGGTTTCCAGGACGTAAAAGCGGCTGATGGCCTTAACCGAAATAAAGGCGTTCACAGGAAACTTCTCCACAAACCAATTGCTCCACTGATGATTGGCGACGGTTTCCGTCTGGCCGTCCAGACGAATGGTGACCGAGTTCCGGTCCGGCGATTCCTCGAAGCTGACCGGGATGGAAATGCGGCGGTAGACTTTGGTGGTGGGATCAACAGGGCCCGAAATCTCGGATTGGGCAGTGGAACCGTCAAGCGACAGCTTGACAAGCTTCCCGCCAAACTCCGTGTTGCCCGCCTGCTCCAAGGGCAAGTCGGAGGCAAAATAGAAAAAGGTTCCCCATGTGCCGCGAATGTCGGGAACGCTCAAACCAGACAGGAGATCGCCCCCCGGCAATTTGCTGGGAGGGAATTCGAGCGGCATGCGAATGACCGTGGTCTTATATCCGGCGTCGGCCGTCGCCACGTAAAAGGGAACTCCGTGGCGCTCGTTGGTCACCTTTGCAGCCCGGATCGGAATCAGGCCAAAGAGGAACTTGGGCGATTGTTTGGCGACCAGCGCGATCTTGGGAAGATAGGTTTTGGGATTGCGGGCCAGGAAATCGTAGATCCCCGTGCCGCCCGGGTTCAACCCGGTCGCGAACGCCGCCCACGCCACCGGAGACTCGGGCGGGTTGGTCGTTCCCAGCTTCATGAACGTCCCCGTTTGGGCCAGACGCGCAAAGTTCGGCAGCTTGCCCTCCTCCATCCACTTGGCTGCAAGGATCGGGGACATGCCGTCAAAACCCAGGACAACGATCTGGCGGGTTACGGGGCGGGTAGCCTTATGCTGGCAGGCGGGAGTGAAAAGCACGATGGCGAGCACCGCCACCGTCAGAATCCAACCCTCTCGAATGCGTCTTCGGATCATCCCCAAACGCCATTTTATTCCGCTCGCGTCCGGGCGTCGAGCAAAATGTTGCGTGGGAAGCGCCGAGGCCGAACCCTATTTTATTCCCGGATGCGGGTTTGCTTATCCCAGGCGGGAAAAGGAGCGGTCGATCGTGAACGACAAGGTTGCGATGGCGTTTTCCGTGTAAGCGGCCAGGGCTTCTCGATAAAAAGCCATGCTTCGCTCGCGGATGGAGGTTTCCGGTTCGTCTGGCCGGACCAGATGATTTGTTTCATGGAGAACAATGCTCAAAAGCCGCAGCCGGAATTGCTCGGCATGGAATTCTTCAAGACGGCTGCCTTCCAGAAACTTGGCGTCCAGCGCCGTTTCGCTCAAAGGCAAAGCCTGCCAGGTTTTAACGCGCTCGAAGGCGATGTCCATCTCGCCCGCGTGGTCCCCACCGAAGGCGTCGTGGGGCATGGCAAAAGGGACTTCCCTCACGGCCACGTGCCGGTGCGCGAGGCACTTGCAGATGTTGGTGCGATGAAGCTGGATTACCACCAATTTCGGCGCGCGGAAAAGGATTTCGTCATAGGCTTCGCGGCACTTCGATGGAACTTCCGCCCAATCGTGTTCAAGCGCCTGGGCAAGCTCGACGGCTCGCTTACCGTCGAGAAACTGGAAGGCAATCACAAACAGCGGATGCGCGCGGCCGCCCAGGTTGGCGGCCCGGTAGCGGCGTCCGGCGAGCCACTGGCGCCAGCGGGCAAGCGCCGGCCGCGCGGCAAGATATTGCTCGACGGCGGTGCGCAGATTGGCGTTTTCGGGATCGGTTGCCATTTTCGGGGCTCCAGCCTCCGCTTAATGAAGAGCTGCAAAACAGAGCGGCGGCCTATTACCTCAGGGCATGGCTTCCACCATAATGCGCAATCCTCATCAGGACAAATCGAGCGGCTTGGATTCCGACGCCAGCACTCCCTTGTCCAGTCCCATCCGCGCTGCCAACGTAGGAGCCACCTGGGTCAAGGAAATGCGCCCCAGATTTTTGCCGGGCTTGATCCCCGGCCCGCCCACCACCAAGCCTGCTTCCATGCCAGCGACGGAAGGCAGATGCCCGTGGGTTCCGTGGTCCTTTGCGCTCTCCTCGATCAGGGGGCCGGTCGAGCGGTCGGAAAAATAAAAGTCGGGCGCGGCATCCAGCATCAATTCGGCGTCAGGGTCCGCGCCGAGCGATTCCAGCTTTTTACGGTCAATCACTTCGCGGACGGCGCCCGAGGCGACCAGGCGCGCCACGGCTTTTTGCAGCGAGCGCCGGTTCTCGGTGGTCGGCTCCTCAAGCCAGTAGAAGGCGAACGACCCGCCGGAGTGGATGGCGCCCAGCCGCTTCAGTTCGGCCTCGCCGCGGGCGTTCCGGCCAAGCAATCCTTCTTCAATCATCGCCACCAGCGGAGAGGCCTCCTTACCAACCGGCACGAACCCGTGATCGGAGAGCACCACCAGGGTGACGGATTTCTCAGACTTGACCGCCTTGCCGATGCGCCCAATCTCCGCGTCCATCTTTTCAACGGCAGCCAGCGCCTGGGGAGAAAAAGGTCCGAAGCGGTGGGCAATCTGGTCGTAATCGGCGAAGTGGACCAAAAGAAGGTCAGGGCGGTAGCGCTCCCAGACGTAGATCGCCGCCTCAGCCCGCAGCCGGTCTGCGGGCATCCCGTCGAGCGGCTGCGAATGCCGGTTCTTCGAGGCCGGAGCAAGCGCCGAACGCAAGGCGTTGAAGACTTCGTCGAAAAGCCGCGGCGTGGAATGGCGGGCGGAAGTGGAGAAATCATGGCGCGGGTCGGGCGCAGCCGGGTCCCATATCTCTGGAATGTTATAGGCGATGCGCCCCCCGGCGCTGACGGGCCAAGCGATGGCCGCCGTCTTGCGGCCCGAAGACTCCGCCACGTCCCAAAGGGTCGGCACGTCGATGGCCCGCGCGAACCACGTCCAGGGGCGCGCCTTCTCGGTGGGATCAAGGGAGGCCAGGTGGCTGTAAATTCCATGCTTCCGGGGCAGGACCCCGGTCACCAAAGTGACGTGCGCCGGATAGGTTGTGGAGGGATAGACGCTTTCCACCGCCTCCGCGCTCGCTCCCGATACCGCCAGCTTGCGGAGGTTCGGAACCTTCAGTCCAAACTTGTCGGCGCGGCGGTAAAAGTCCGGGCGCATGCCGTCGGCGGACAGCACAACCACTCGTGTTGGCATCGCTCTTTGGGTCTTGTTCATCCCTCACCACTTGAGACCCTTCAATTGACCGGACGCAAATCCCGATGGACGTACCCAAGGTTTCCGGGCTCTCGGCTGGAATTGCCGGGTGAAGATCAGCGGTCCGGCGATGGAGGGTGCCTCGAACCCGCACCCCAATCCCACCGAGAGTGCCAGCTCCCCGTGACTGCTTTAAGACTGTTCTTCCCCTATCCTAAACCACAAGGGGGCCCATATGCCAAGCGAATCGCGGCAGCCCACAATAATTTAGGAATGGATATTTTCCGCCGCGGCTCGGAATTTGAAGCGCGGATGATGTTAGGCCACGCCGCGAGATATTTGGTCAGACAGCGGCGCTTTCATTTTCGGGCCACAAGAGCCGGCATGGCGGCAAAAGCACCGAGCATCAGGACGTATACGATTCCGGCTGCAGGATCCCGGCCGGCAAGGTATTCGCGGAACGTCAGGCCGCGAATCGCGAGCACCACGGTGAACTCCGTGGCAAGCAGAATGCCCAGCGCAACGAAGCCTGCGCCCAAACGGACGGCCCTTCCGGGCGGCAATGACATCCGCCGCACAACCCATCGCGCCGCAAAAATCGTAACCAGCAGCATGATGGGCGCTTCCATCAGTTCGGCGATTCTCGTCCCCCATATTGGGACGATCCACAGGACGCGAAAAGTTCCCAGCACGAAGCCCACTCCAAACACCAGAGCGAAATAGAGCATGCCGGCCTTTACCATTCGCATCAACGTCTCTTCCTCCCGGAGATTCAGGCGATTCCGGCCGCGTCATTGTTTTCGAGCCCGGCCTCAGGCCCAACCTACAGGATTTGCCGCCCAGCGCCGCTATAGTATACTAGTGGAATGAAGGCGATGGAGTTCGCCTGAAACGTCCATCCATGGACTGATGACTCCTGGCCGCCGGCGGGCGCTCAGGAGTTTTTTTGTATAGCGCGTTGCTGAGGAGAAAGGTGAGGAACTTTGAGGATTTTTCTGTTGATTCTGTTTGGTTCGGCTGGAACTCTGGCAAGATATGCGCTGGGAGGCTTGGTCCAGACCCGAGCCGGTTCATCATTTCCGGCGGGCACGCTGTGCGTGAATCTCGCAGGATGCTTTCTGCTGGGCGGGGTCAGTGAATTCGCCCTCCAGCACATTTCAATTCCTCCGGACTGGCGCGTCGGAATAACCGTGGGATTTTTTGGAGCTTTCACCACTTTTTCCACCTTTAGTCTGGAAAGCGCCCGGATGTTTGAAGATGGAGACTGGCTGCGGGCAGCCATTTACATTGGCGTAAGCGTTGCAGGAGGATGTCTGCTGGCCGCCGCCGGAATGCATTTGGCCGACTACGTGTAGGAGGACGCAATGGAACACAAGCGCTTTGAGGGAGAACGGACCCTGATGCGAATCCACATCGGGGAATCCGACCGATGGCAAAACAAGCCGCTCTACCAGGCCATCGTGGAATTGCTGCGTCACGAAGGCTTTTCCGGGGCGACCGTTTTGCGAGGCGTGGGCGGTTACGGGTCGAACAGCCGCGGCCAGGGCCTCTATCACACCACCAACATTCTGCGGCTCTCGCAGGACTTGCCCATCGTCATTGAATCGGTTGAATATTCCGACCGGATCGAGCAGGTTCTGCCCAAATTGGATGCCATGGTGGGCGGCGGCCTGATCACCCTGGAAAAAGTCCGGGTCATCCTCTATCGCTCCGGACAATAAGCTTCCGCTCCCCGAAACGAAAGCGAGATGCGCCATGGAGCCCGGAAAATCCCGGCCCGCTTCAAAGATGAGCCCGAATCACCGGCGAGTCCTCTCGGTTCGGCTGCGCTTGCTGGAAGATTATGGCCTCCAGCTTCACGAATTGCTCCGCCCGGTCGAGTCCGCATTCACCTCCCGGCCCGCCTTGCCGCCTGAAAAGGCTGAAAAACTTAACAGCGCGCTCCTGGCCTTTCGTTCCAGGATTCGCCGGATCAAAACCGAATTGGAGTTGGAACACCACCATCAGAACGTCAAGCGAGAGGCGATGGCGCTGGTGGCGACGATGATGAACAGCGTCGAAGAACTGCATCCCCGTTATCTCGATGGATACGGGAACGTTCCTGATCCGCTCGCCGCTTATCTTCAAGGATGCCTCCCCGACCTTTCAAAAGCCTTGGACGCGGCAAACCGAATCCTGGCTGACGATTCGGAAAAACATTCTCCGCCCGCTCCGAACCGCGAGGGTTCGAGTGACGGATAATGGCTCTCCGCATTGCCAAAGTGTTTTGCCGACCTTTGAACTCGCAGGCCCAAGATGACGACTCCTCCCAAAACTCTTAAAGAAGGCCAGGGCCGGTGGCTCAACCGCACCGTTGTGGGATTGGGGACAACCAGCCTGCTGTCCGATCTCAGCCATGAGATGGGAACGGCAATCCTTCCCAGCTTCCTCACCGCGATGGGCGTTTCAGCGGCCGCGCTGGGCCTGATTGAAGGCGTTGCGGACGGAGTGGCCAGCTTTGTGAAGCTCGCTTCCGGATGGCTTGCGGACCGCACCGGACGCCGGAAGCCTATCGCAGTAGGAGGGTATTTTCTGACGGGCGGCTCCACGGCCGTTTTCGCCTTCGCAACCGGCTGGCCGCTGGTCCTCGCGGGGCGCGTGGCGGGCTGGTTTGGCCGCGGAATTCGCACTCCGGCCCGCAACGCCATTTTGGCGGATTCGGTGCCGGCGGAATCACGAGGCAAGGCTTTTGGGTTCGAGCGCGCCGGCGATACGGTGGGAGCCATCCTCGGTCCGCTGATCGCCGTCGGCTTGCTCGGATACCTCCATCCCAGCGCGAGTGAACCCTCGTCGTCCTTCCGCATGATATTCCTGCTGACGTTGATTCCGGGCTTTGCGGCAGGGATCACATTTGCCGGCTTGGTCCGCGAATTTCCGGGACGCCGAACAAAAACCAAGTTTCTAACATCCATCAAGAATCTGCCCGGCGATTTCCGGCGTTTTTTGGTGGGCGTGGGCGTTTTCGGAATGGGCGATTTCGCCCACACGCTGATGATCCTTGCCGCCACCGAATTGCTGGTTCCAGGCCGCGGCATCTCTGGCGCCGCCAAAACCGCGGCGCTGCTCTATGTGGGGCACAACGTGATCTATGCGGGCGCGTCTTATCCCGTAGGCGCCGTATCCGACCGCCTGGGCCGGCGAGGCTTGCTGGCGCTCGGCTATCTGGCCGGCACGCTCACCGCGCTGGGCTTTGTGGCGGCGTTTGTTTGGCATCTTTCGGCGATACCTTATCTGTTGTCGTTGTTTGCCCTGGGAGGCTTCTATGTTGCTTTCGAGGAAGCACTGGAAGGCTCCATCACGGCGGATTTGGTGGATCCGGCAGTGCGCGGAACCGCCTATGGTGTTTTAGGCGCAGTCAATGGAATCGGGGACGTTGCGGCAAGCGTGCTGGTAGGGTTCTTGTGGACTGCCGTCTCGCCGGCCCTCGCCTTTGGCTACGCTGCGGCCATGATGCTCGCGGGCGGCGTTCTCGTCTACCGGCTGCGCTGAAGGATTTATGGATGCGATGAGGGAATCTCAGAGAAACCCTTCGACGGCCCAAAGGATCTATAAGGCCGCCGCGAAGAGCAACTCATTCGCCAAATTGGAAGATATAAATGCCACCCATGTGCACCTTGACCCGGATGTTCTGAGTGCCGTTGGGATTCCAGAAAAGAACCTTCTGCCTGAAACCGGCGCTGTCTTCTCCATGGATATCGCTTTGGACGTTTCCGAGCCACGTCTTGGCGCGGAGAGATCGCAATCGGTTTATCGAAGGGACATCGACCTCGACGTCTCCATAATTAACCATCAGGTTTTCCTGGCCGATAATTCCCCGCACCCAAACGTCGCCGTCCACGCACTTGAGAACCAGGTTGGCGTCATAAGGCATGTGGATGTGAAAGTCCACGGAAAGTTTGGATTCTCCGCGAAAGGGCCGCCACAGCCGGCGGGGCGGATAGACGGTGCGCAAGTTGACTTGCTTGTCGCGGCCCTCGAGAAGGATCCGGACGCGCTGATACTGGGACAAAGCCTTGCGCTCGGACCCGGCCTCCACCACCTTTTCCGCTTCAATCTCGACGTGGGGATCGTCCCATCCCGTAATCTGAATGTCTCCGGTTCGAACATCCATGGTGAAGGTTCCAAAGGAAAAGAGGCGCACGGAGTAATGCGACACCTGGCGGAACTCGCCAGCCCTGAGCGGAAGGGCAAAAAAGAGAAGTAAAAAAGCAACCAGCAGGCAGGAGCGTTGCTTCCGGCTTCGGCCCAAGTGGAGGATCATTTCTCGTGTCGCCTTTAGCATTTGTTCAGCGCGCCGATGCCAGGAGTTTGAATCCTGGCGGCAAAAAAGCTGCCGGGCGGGCAACGCCCGCCGAGAGCCCGTCCAAAATACATTCAGTGGCTGGCTTCGCTCTCGCCACGCAGCGTTTCAACCACCAAATCTTCGCGCTTTGCCTCCATCGTTTTCCCCATCTTTTCATAGACGCGAGCAAGCAAAGCGTGGGCGGCGATGTCCCGGGGTTCGAGAGCGATCACCGTTTCAAGCTGCGTAGCGGCCTGGGGCAATTCCTGGCGCGCCACAAAGAGCTTGGCCAATCCGTAGTAGGCCTCGTAATGCAGCGGCCTGATCGCAATCCCCTGCCGAAAGAAAGCTTCGGCCGACTTGAAGTCATTGATGGAGAGCGCAAGATTCCCCGCCTGCCAGTAGGCATCGTAGAAACGAGGGTTTGCCTTAAGTTCCTCTTTCAACTCTTCAACGGCGGCTTTGGCGTTTCCCAGTTTTTCGTATTCAGTGGCCAGATAGTAGTGCGCCAAAGGCAGATCGGGGGAAAGCGCCAAGGCCTGCTTGAATTTGTTTAAAGCTTGGCGGTCATCTTTCTGCTTCTGGTATGCCAATCCCAGCAGCAGATGGGCTTTGCCGTTTTGAGGGTCGACGCGGATGTACGTATCGAGCATGTCCCTTGCCTCATCGTAACGGGTTGATTGCATATCCAGAACGGCAAGATCGTAATAGTTCTGGGGAAACGTGGGGTCAATGCGGATGGCGCTCAAAAAACTCTGGCGGGCTTCGTCCTGGAGTCCCTTTTTCGATTCAGCCACGCCCAGCAAGTGCATCAGAATCGCGGACCCTGGGTACTCCGCAATCCCTTGGCGCGCGTGGGCTAATGCCGCATCAAGCCGCCCGGCGCCGATTTCCATGCCAATCTGCTGGATGAGATTCTGCGCCGCGTCTTGTGCGGCAAGCCGCGGCGCCAGTCCTAAAGCGCAAAAGAGAAGAATCAGTGCGTATCCGGCCGCCACGCGCTCTCGCCGCTGGAACATTTCAGCCTCTCGGGGAATGTTAGGCAGGCTTCGGCGGAGAAGTCAAATTCTGAGCCTTCCCTTCCCGGCACGAGGCGGTCAAAATTCCCGAACATTACCAAGGGAACTTTGACTTTGGTGGAGCGAACGTTTAAAGGGGCGGCGGGCCGTCCTCAGCAAGCGGTAAAGCCGCATTTTACCCCCGAAGCTGCCGTAAATAGTGTAGAATATAATACTTATTTCATACAGGTGCTTTTCTCAGATGGATTACGACCAGCTCGCCAGCTTTCTTGAAGTCGCCCGACTGCAGAGCTTTTCCCGCGCGGCTGAGAAGATCTATCGCACGCAACCGGCGATCAGCGCCCAGGTGCGCCTGCTGGAGCAGGAATGCGGTGAAAAACTCTTTGACCGGAGCGGGAAAAAGGTTCTGCTGACTCCCGCGGGCGAGATTCTGCTGCGCTACGCCGAGAAACTCCTGGAACTCCAGAAGGAAGCTCTGCAAACCATCGCGGAGCTGAACCAGACGCCCCGAGGCAAGCTTTACATCGGGGCAAACGAGGCTACGTGCCTCTACGTTCTGCCCAAGACTTTCGCCCGGTTTCGCCAGCTCTATCCGCTCGTTCAAATCAGCATCTACCGGAACTTCAGCCACAAGATTCTCCAGAAAGTTCAAGAAGGCGCGGTGGATATGGGCATCGTGACGCTGCCCCAAACGGCCACCAACATCGAAATCCTGCCGGTTTTCCGCGACGAGATCCAAGTGGTGGTGCCCAAGAATCATCCTCTGGCCAAAAAGCACAGCGTGACCATCGAGGAAGTCGCTCAGCATCCCCTGATCCTGCCCAAGACGGGACATACTCGGGTTGTCATCGACCGCTTGTTGCGCGATTACCGCAGCCATCTGCAGATCTCGATGGAGCTCGCCAGCGTTGAAACACAGAAGAAGTTTGTGGGCGCGGGTTTGGGCATTTCCCTCATCAACCGGGAGTACGCCCAGTCGGACGTGGCGGCGGGCGTGCTCAAGCTGATTCCCCTGGAAGGCCAGAAAATTTACCGGGAGCTGGGGTTGATCTACCGCCGGGATCGTTATCTGTCTTTACCTGCCAAGGTGTTTTTACAAGTTGTTCAAGAATCAACGAAAGCCTCTCAGTCTGGCAATGAAGTTCCCGCGAAGTCGAAAAAACGGTAGAGGCTTGGAGAACCTCAAGCCTCCGCGCGATTTCGGAGGGGAGCTCTGTTTATTTGCAGGTTGAAAAAATGGTGACGGACATTCAAAGCTCAAGCAACACCCGGCGTCCTCTGATCGTGATGAAGTTCGGCGGGACTTCCCTGGGCAATGCCGACCGGATGCAAAAGGTCGCGGAGATTTTGCAGGAAAACGCTCAGCGGGCCGACTTGCTGATTGTGGTTTCCGCCATGGCGGGCGTGACGGATATGCTGGTCCGCTCCGCGACGCAGGCCAGCCTGGGTGTCGAGAAGCAGTGGAAAGGCTCCCGCCAGGAACTCGCCCACCGGCACCGCGAGGTTGCCGACCAGCTGCTCTCCGCAAGCGAGCAGGCCGCCACCCTGCCGCGCCTGGCGGAACAGATGAAGCATTTTGAGGACTTATGTTCGGGCTTTACGCTGGTGAGGGAAATTACGCCCCGGGGCATGGACACTCTCTCAAGCCTCGGCGAAGTGATGTCCTCAACGCTGATGGCTGCGATTCTGCGGTCGCGCGGTTTGAAAGCGGAGGCCGTGGACGCGACGGAGCTGATCGTTACCAACGATAACTTTGGCAACGCGTCGCCGCTTTTTGATGAAACGAACGCCAAAGCCCGCGAGCGGCTTTCGGGCCTCAGGCGCCACAACGTCGTTCCGGTGGTCACGGGCTTTCGCGGCGCCACCAGCGAGGGCCTCTGCACGACGCTCGGACGCGGCGGCTCGGATTACAGCGCAACCATCCTCGCAGCGGCTCTTGACGCGGATGAGGTATGGATCTGGACCGATGTTGACGGCGTCATGACGGCGGATCCGCGCCTGGTGCCCGAAGCGCGAATCCTTCCTGAGATATCTTACCGGGAAGCGATTGAACTCTCTTTCTTCGGAGCCAAGGTTTTGCATCCCAAGACGATTCAGCCCGTCATGAACAAGCAGATTCCGGTCTGGATCAAGAACAGTTTTAATCCTTCCTGCCCCGGAACCAAAATCGTCGCCTCCCCGGCAAACGGCCAGAGCGGCGTCAAGGCCATCACCTCCGTCAAAGACGCCGACTTGATTACCATGAGCAGCCGGAATACTCTGACCTTTCCGCAACTGGCCGCCCGGGTTTTTGAGGGCTTGGCGCTCGAGGGTGTTTACACTCTGACGGTAACCCAGTCGTCGGCGGACAACGTCTTGTCCTTTGCCATCCATCATGCGGATTTTCCGCGGGTGAAGGCGCGCCTCGAGAAGATCTTTGAGCTCGAGATGCTGCACGATTACGTCAGCGTGCTGGAAGTCATGCCCAAAATCGCCGTCGTGGTGATGGTCGGCGAGCATATGAAAGGAACTCCCGGCATCGCGGGGAACGCTTTTGGCGCATTGGGCCGGCAAGGCATCAACATCATCGCGATTGCCCAGGGTTCGTCCGAGCTCAGCATCTCCTTTGCCGTCAAGGCAGAGGACATGAAGGCTGCGGTCGGAGCGGTCCATGAAGAATTTCATTTATAGCGCGTCCGGAAAGAATCTCCGGAGCGCATGAGACTTAAAGATGGCATCAGCTTTTTCCCAATGCATTGAGGAAGCTTGCGGCCGCAGGCAGGAATCCAAAAAAGGCGCGCACCTGTGCGCCTATTGCGGAGGCTTGCTCGAGGTCAAATATGAATTCGATCCTTTTGACCCTGAGAGTCTGCGTTCCGCTTGGCACCAGCGCCGTTTGAGCGGCGAGCCGGTTGACCGCAGCGGCGTGTGGCGCTTCCGCGAGTTGCTGCCCTTTGTGGGTCCGGACGACCGCGTCATTTCGCTTTCGGAAGGTTCCACGCCGCTGGTGGGAACCCGGCGCGCGGGCTGGTGGGCCGGGCCGGTGCACCTGACGATCAAGCATCAGGGAACCAATCCAACCGGTTCCTTCAAAGACCTGGGCATGACGGCCTGCATTACGCGAGCCGCCTCGCTGGGGGTGCGCATTGTCGCGTGCGCCTCAACCGGAAACACCTCATCGTCCATGGCCGCCTATGCGGCGCGGGCGGGGATGAAGGCGATCCTGTTTGTTCCCTATCGCCAAATCTCTGCGGCCAAGCTTGCCCAGGCGCTCGACTTTGGAGCCCTGGTGATTGAGGTCGGAGATACCTTCGACCAGGCCTTCTCCTTGCTCCGCCAGATCGCCGGAGAGATGGACTTCTACCTGGTCAACTCCATCAACCCGTTTCGGATTGAAGGGCAAAAGACGATTGTGGCCGAAATGCTCGAACAGCGCGCCTGGCGGCCGCCGGACTATATCGTCGTGCCCGGCGGAAATCTGGGAAACGCGTCGGCGATCGGCAAGGGCTTGCGGGAGCTGAAAGAGATGGGCTTTATTGAGAAAGTGCCGCGCGTGGTGGTGATTCAAGCGGCCGGCGCCAATCCCTTTTTCCGCACCATGGCCGCGGGTTCAGAAAAACTGCTTCCGGTTGAGAATCCCGACACGGAGGCCACCGCCATCCGCATTGGACGTCCGGCCAACTGGAAAAAAGCGCGGCGTGTTCTGGAATGGACCGGCGGATTTTGCGAGTCCGTCACGGATGCAGAGATCTTTGAAGCCAAGTCGGTTCTGGCGGAGGATGGAGTGGGGTGCGAGCCGGCGTCTGCGGCGACAATTGCCGGCGTCAGAAAACTGGTCCGCTCCGGAAAGATTGAGCGGCATGCCGACATCCTGGCGGTCCTGACGGGCCATCAGTTGAAAGACACGGACTACGTCATGCGGCACCGCTCTTCGGTCGAGGAATGCCGCCAGCGGTTGAGGGTCGAACCGAATTTGGACGCCTTGCGCAAGGCCCTGGAAGGCGTGCTCGCCGTGCCCGCGTAAGTTCCCATTCTGCTGAAAGCTAGTAACGAGCCTTTATGGATGAAAACCTGCGGCGAGAAGTTCGGTTGTTAACCACGCGCTTAGGCGTGCTGGTGGAAGAGCAATGCGGCCGGAAAGTTTTTGAGAGCATTGAGACTCTTCGGCACCTATCAAAACAAATCCGTCAGAATCCCAACCCCGCCCTGCTGGCCCAATGCGACGGCGAAGTGCGGGGCCTCTCTTTGCGCGGGGCCTCGGAGGTTGCGCACGCCTTCAGCCTCTTTTTCCATCTGGTCAATCTCTGCGAGGAGCGGCAGCGCATCCGCCGGCTGCGGGGTTACGAGAAACAGGAATCCGGGGCGCCCATGTCGTTTCGGAGAACCTTTACCTCCGCGGCCCGCCACCATCTTCCCAGCGCGGAACTGGCCCGCCTGCTGCGCTCGATGCGCATTGAACCCGTTCTGACGGCGCACCCGACGGAGGCCAAGCGGCGCAGCGTCTTCAACCACGTTCTTGAAATCGGCCGGTCGCTCGAAGCCCTCGGCGATTCCTCGGAGCATTCGATTGAGAAATCCGTGGACCCCTGGATCGAGGCTCTCTGGCTCACCGAAGAGGTACGGGAGCGCCCCATGACCCCGGAACTCGAGGTGGAAAACTCCCTGGTTTTCCTGGAAAGAACCATTTACGATCTGGCCGGCATTTTGTGGGAGCGCTTCAATCAGGAACTCGGCCGTTTTGCTCCGCGCTTGGTGGGCGAGCGGCCCTCCATCCGCTTCGGCTCCTGGGTGGGAACGGACCGCGACGGAAACCCCAACGTCACGCCGCGCACCAGCCTGGAGGCGGCAGAGCGCCTTCGGCAGAGCATCCTGGGCTACTATCGCCAGAACCTCGATCGCTTCCTGAAGTTGATATCTTTTCCCTGCTCGCATCCGGCGCTCGAGCGCAAGCTTCGCCGCGATATCGACCGCGACATGCAGCGTTTTCCCGGCACCCGGGCGTTTGCCGGCGTTGACCAGCCGCGTGAACTCTATCGCCGCAAGATCCGCATCATGCTATGGAGGCTTGAACGAACCGCGGAAAGAGCCCGCGGAGCCTATTCTGAGCCCGGCGAGTTCGAACGCGACGTTAAAGTTCTGGAGCAGGCGCTCCACGAGCATCCCAGCCCCCGCCTCGCATCTGTGGGCCCCGGCCGCTTGCACACCGCCGTTCAGGTTTTCGGATTTCACGGCGCCAGCCTGGACTTTCGCCAGCACGGCTCCCTGGTGCGCGCCGCGGCGGACGCGATTCTTCGCTCCGCGAAAATGCCGGCGGAACCCGAGGATACGCGGATTCGCTCCATTCAATCACTCCTGGCGGCCCGTCCCTCGCGCTTCAAGCCGCCGGCCTCCGTCCGCCGGACGATTGAAGAATTCCACGCTCTCAAAGAAATTCAGGTTCGTTGCGGAGAGCAGGCTTCGCACCGCTACATTCTGAGCATGACCCATCGGGCGGCTGATCTCTGGGACATCCTGCTGCTCGGCTGGCAGGCGGGACTTGTCCAACCTGAAGGCAGGGAGCGGTACCGCTCCAGCTTTGACGTTATTCCGCTTTTTGAAACTCTGGACGACCTCGAAGCAGGCCCCACCATTCTGGACCGGCTTTTGAAGGATAAAGTCTACCGGCGCATCTTGCGGTCTCGCGGCAACTTCCAGGAGGTCATGCTCGGCTATTCGGATTCCGTCAAGGACGGCGGGTATTTTGCGGCGAACTGGGCGTTGTTCAAGGCGCAGAAGCGCCTTTGCCAGGTCGCCGAAAAACGCCACATTCGCCTGGGATTGTTTCACGGCAAGGGAGGAACCATCGGGCGGGGCGGAGGCCAATCCCACCGAAGCGTCCAGGCTCAGCCCTACGCGGCGCCGGGAGGCCGCATGCGGATCACCGAGCAAGGCGAAGTGATTTCGCTGAAATACGCCAACCTGGAAATTGCCGAAAGAAACCTGGAGCAACTGGTCACTTCGGTTTTGGACACGCACTTTGTCCACCGTAAACATCAGCCGCAACGGGAGCAATCGGACCGCTGGGAAGAATACGCTGAAGAGATCGGCCTCGCCAGCAGCGGCTTTTACCGGCACCTGGTTTACGGGACGCCGGACTTTGTGGAATTCTTCCGGCAGGCGACTCCCATTGACCTGATCGAGAACCTGCGCCTCGGCTCACGGCCCAGCCGCCGCTCCAATTCCAAGGACTTGAGCAATCTCCGGGCCATCCCCTGGGTGTTTGCCTGGACGCAATCGCGCCACTTCATTCCCGCCTGGTATGGCTTGGGATACGGGCTCCAAAAATTCCTGGAGTTGCACCCTGAGGGCGGACGGGAGTTGCTCCGGGAGATGTACCAACACTGGCCTTTCTTTGCCGTGGTCATCGACAACGCCGAAGCATCGCTCGCCAAAACCGACCTCTACATCGCCCGCCGCTACGACGCCTTGTGCCGTCCGGCAAGCTTGCGCCAGGAGATTTCCGGCCGCATTGAAGAGGAGTATCAACGCACCGTGCGGTGCGTCCTTGAAATCACCGAGTCCAAGCGCCTTCTGGAGCGCCAGCCGGTGCTGGAGGAATCGATTCGCCTGCGCAACCCCTACGTCGACCCTCTGAATTTCCTCCAGATCAGATTCCTTGAGCAGTGGCGCCGCGCCCGCAAGCCGTCCCCCGAACTCCACCGCCTGCTCCAGATCACCGTGGGCGGCATCGCCTTCGGGATGAAGAGCACCGGATAAGTTGACATCGCACGGGAGGTGATTGATGAAGAATCGTGGGAAGTCCGATTTAAGCCGGCGTGGGCTGATGACTGGCGCCCTGGCTGGGGCTGCGCCCTTCGCGCTCGGAATGGCCGGCCTGGCGCAGGCAAGCTCCGGGCCTGTGGGCGGCCTGTTGAACGTCCGCGATTTTGGCGCCAAGGGCGACGGGAAAAGCCTCGATACCAAAGCCCTGCAGCGCGCGATTGACGCGGCGGCGGAGAGGAATGGCGCGGTCTTTGTCCCTCCCGGCGTTTACCGGAGCGGAGAGATCCAACTGCGGGCCCACGTATCGGTCGTCGCCGTTCCCTCATGGGATTACGGCAATCCCGGCGATACCGCAATCATGCTTGCGGATAAAAACGCATCCTGCCTCCTCAACCTTACCGGAGCCCGCGGAGCCACCCTGGACGGCCTGGCGCTTGACGGCGGCAATCTTGGCACCGGCATCCACGGAATCTTCCTGAACAAGCCCGAATTCCAGCATGAGGACTCCTTCCGGATTGAGCGTTGCCGGGTGGCGCGATTTACCGGCGACGGCCTCAGCCTGAAGCGCGCCTGGTGTTTTTCCGTGCGCCATTCCATGCTGGCTTTCAACGGCGGCGACGGACTCCGGTTCTTCGGCTGGGATGGTTTCATAATGGACAACTGGTTTTCAGGCAATCGCGGAGCCGGCTTCGGCGCCCGCGACGTAAACGCTTCCGTCACCCTGACCGCCAACCGCATTGAATGGAATGCCCAGGAGAATATCCTGATCCAGGGCGGAAACGCCTACAACATCACCGGCAACTTTTTCGACCGCGCGGGAACCTGCGGCCTTGCCCTGGTGGCCAGGGGTGAAGTGTCTTGCGGGCAAATGACCATCACCGGAAACTACTTCCGCCGCAGCGGCAAGAATGCCAGCCCTTCGAGTTACGATTCCTGCCACCTTCGCTTCGACACGGCCGAGGGCATCGCCTGCGTGGGAAACAGCCTGCGCACCGGCCGCGACGATGGCGGCGGTGGCCTCTGGTCGCCTGCCTACGGGATCGTCTACCACAATCTCGCGGACTCCGTCATCACCAACAACGTCATTCACGGCGGAGCCATGAAGCAGCTGCTCGCCGACCTCGGCGGACACCGCCAGGGCGTCATCGTCAAAGACAACCCCGGAGCCATCTTTAGCCCTCCCGCATCATGAGCGGGTAGCGCCGGGAGTAAGAGCGGCGTCCTCACCCGCCCGCCTTTGTGCCGTCCCAACGTAGCACCGGACTCCCAACCAGCATCAACTGCACTACCTGCCGGCAGAGTTTATCGTTTCTCCCGGTCAAAAGGCTGGCCGAAGAAATTTTTCCTCTTGAAGACCGGAGCAACCTCTTCCGAAATGAGCATCTTGTACTTGCGCGGCCGCCGAAACGCATTACCGTATATTGTTTTCTTCCGATGTTCTCTCAATTTGCGCAGGTTAATCCGGGCAATCTGTACTTTTTCAGCGCCGTTGCTGATGAGATCAACAAGGCTTTTGCCGAAGGAATCGTATGCCTGGGAATTGCCATCGAAAGGAAGGCTGGCGTAGTTGGTCATCGCCACGGCCACGGCATTTTCAAAGGCGCGAGTTTTGAGTTGATCCGTCAATAGCTGGTCAAATCCACAGGCGTTCGGAACCAGGATCACCTCGGCGTTATTCAGCATCAGGATTCGAGCAGACTCAGGAAGTTCGCGGTCATAACAGATCATGCACCCCACTTGAACCGGGCCGACCCGGGTGTCGAGCGTACAGACCGGAAAATCGTCTCCCGGCGTAAGCGAAGCTTCCATCGCCGTAAAGTCGCACGTGTGAACTTTCGCGTAGGTCAGCACAATCTCTCCTGAGCGCGCGATGATTGAAACCGTATCTCGCGGAGCGGGATTCCACTTTTGCATGTAAGTGACGGCGATTGCCATATTCAGTTCTCGAGCCAACGCCATAAAGTGGCGCATATAGGGGCTTTCGTTGTCGACAGCCAAATCGAGCCAGCGCTCTTTCGCGTTTTTCTTCTTTGGATCGAAACCGGCGTAGCCGATGTTCCACATCTCGGGGAAAAGGGCAATGTCGGCGCCGAGGTCCGCTGCCTGACGGCAGAAGGCGTCGGCGTGCCGGACGTTTTCTTCCTGGTGCCGCTTCACTGCCTCCACATCCATCACAACCATCTTCTCCGGCGAGGAGGCCTTCGGGTTTATGATGGAAGACCTCATTTGCAAAAGAGCAACTTTTAGCGACTCGTTATCTTCGCATCGGCCCGGTTTTGCCTGAGCCTTGGCCGGGCTCGCCGATAGCGCTTCGCCGGCAACCAGGGCTGTCGAACCCATTGCCGCTGAGGTTAGGAAACCACGTCTGGTAATTTCACGCTGGGTCATTGTTCCTTTTGCACTCCCTACGATTTGAATTCCCTCACGGGCTGAGCAAAAGCAGGTAGCGCAGAGTCTCGTTGTCCAGAGACTCTGCGGCCTTTCGTCAGATTCGGGTTTGCTCATCCGACGGCAGCAGCACCCGGTCGAGGGGCAAGACAGCTGGTAGCGCGGTCCTGCGGTTTTGAGGTCCGCGGTTCTTCTGGTGATGGGCGTTCACGGTGTTGTATTCTAGCGCCATGTCGAACCAGGCACCTCTTGGGCCCCCCCGTTATGTTTGAGCAGAGCATCGCCAGGCTTATAAATGTGACGGATACGACGGCACACCAACGGGGGCTTCGCTTCACCTCACAAGCGTGTATAAGGATTCAAATCCGGCTGCACAAAAAGTTGATTCGCTTGCACGAAGTTCTGACCCACAAGATTTTGCCGCAAACGGGAGGTAATTGCCATGCAAATGATTTGGGATGTGTCCCGCCGAAAATTCCTCGCACTTCTGGGTGCGACGGGTTTGTTTCGCGCCGGTGAGCCGGTCGTCGCGGCCATCGGCATGCCGGCGCCTGCATCGGCGCCGAACGCCCGGCAAACCTGGACGGGCGACTCAAAGCCCAGGCCAACAAAAGAAATCCTGTTGAGTGGTGACGATTGGAAGTTGGGATCGTTTCCCATGGGCATTGGTGAAAAACGCAAAGCGTTTGAAACCGCGTTTAATGAAGACGCTTTCAGGGTTGTTCCGGTCCCTGCTGAAGTCCAACTGACGATGGGCCTGGAAGGAATGGACCTCTACCGGCAGACCAAGAAACTTGCGCTGATCAACAAAAGCGAGTGGTGGTATCGCAAGCGCTTTACGGTTCCGGCTGACGCGGCGGGGCAGAGAGTCCGTCTGGTCTTTGAGGGAGCAGATTATTTTGCATCGGCTTGGCTGAACGGGGAGAAGCTTGGCGACCACGAGGGCGTCTATATGAGTTTCTCGTATGACATCACGTCAAGGGTGAAGCCGGGCGATGAGAACTTGCTGGCGGTGAAAGTGACTTGTCCCTGGCTGCCTAAAGACATGGGGCTGGCGGAATATATGAAGGGGAGCTTTTGCCTTGTGTGGCCAGGCACAAACAGCACGAATTTCCCGGAGCTTCCGCATGAGCTCAGCTTTTGCTGGAACCAGATCCCCGCAGGTGGCAACGCCATTCTTACCCTGGGGTTGGTGCGCGATGTAAAGCTGGTCATCTCCCCTCCGCAAAGCCTTGAGGATGTGTTCGTCCGCACCAAATCGCTTAACAGCGACGGCAGCGCGACGCTCAAGATCTCCGGAAAAATTCTCAACAACGAAACCAGTGAAGTCCGCCGAACGTTGGAAATGGAACTGCGCCCCGCGAACTTTACCGGCAATGTCCAGCAGTTACCGCAGCAAACACTCAACCTTGCCGCAGGCGCCAATGAATTCAACGTGGAGACAATCGTCAAGGATGCCAAGCTTTGGTGGAGCTGGGACCTTGGCTCGCCAAATCTTTATAAACTCTTCGCGAACCTATCCGCGGCACCTGGACGGACCGAGGACCGGCACGAGACGATTTTCGGCATCCGGACCGTCGCTCGGAAAACCGACCAGAGCTATTGGCTGAACGGCAAACATCTCCTCGTGAAGGGGGCGTGGTATCCCATGGGGCATTATTACCTCTCGCAGAACACTCGCACCACCTACGAAACGGATCTTCGCCTGCTCCGCGCCGCCAATGCTAATTTTATTGTGAATCACACGGTTGTGGAGAAGCCCAGTTTTTATGAACTCTGTGACGAGCTCGGCATCATGGTGTTCATTCAGATGCCCTTCAACCAGCCCGGCCCGCTTTATGCTATCGATCCCGAGTCCCCGCGCCGCGAGCCCTTTTTGAAGATGTTCTTTGAGCAAGGAAGCAAGGAGGTCCGTGAGCTTCGGAACCATCCGTCGATCGTAATTTGGTCTCCGTTCGCGGAGTCCCGATGGACTCGGTGGTCAAAGTACTATGGCCCCCTTTACGACGGCATGGAGCGCGTGGTCGAGCAGTTGGACCCCGGAGTTATTTACCAGCCCAGCTATTGTAACTTTGCTGAGGAACATCTGTGGTCGGCCGCGGAGGCGGGCGTAACGGAGAGTGGAAGTTATCAGGACTTCTTTGATTTCCAACCCGCTTTTGTTTCTGAATACGGCTGCGACGCGATGCCTTCGTACGAGAATCTCGCAAAGATGCTCTCACCCCGTGAGCTGTGGTCGGATCAGAATCCGCGGCGGGCCGCCTGGTATTATCTGCCGATCGACGTCAATGCGTACGGTTACATTGGTCCTTTGGGGACGGTCCCTTCGTTCCACAGCATGTTGTTTTGGCCGCAGAAGATGGTGGACAGCGACTGGCGATCCGCTCAGGAAATGGTTGAGGCCTCACAGCTCTATCAGGCTTTCATCATGCGATACGCCACGGACGCAATGCGCCGGAAGAAATACAATCCCATCCAAGGCATCCGGTGGTGGGAATACAAGGACCACGCACCCGGCCTCTACGGCGGATTTCTGGACTTCGATCAAGTACCAACGATGGCTTATTACGCCTTCAAACGTTCCATGGCGCCTCTGGCAGTGAGTCTCGCCATCAAAGACGAACTCGAGCCGCAAGTGGCAGGACGAGCTTTGCATATCCCTGTGTGGGTCGTGAACGATCACCGGTTCGAGATCCCCCTGGACGTCCACTGCGAAGTCTGCGAGTTGACCGGCCGGCGGATATATTTCCGCTCCATTCAGGCCACGGTAGGCCCCGATGAGAGCAGAACAGTCGGCGTCATGAATTGGACTGTCCCGGAGGTCAAAGGCGCGCAGGTGTTTGCCTTGCGTGTGACAGCGCGCCAGCAGGGCGGGAATCTGGCTGCCAACACCACCATTTACCTCAAGGCAGTACCCAAGCCTTCCGTGCCGATTCTTGATGGTGTGCCCAAGCTCGACAGACAGTGCCGCCTCCTCCTGATCGGGATCAAGAGGTTTGCAAAGCCTATTGCCGTCCACTTGCAGGGATTGGGAGTGGATACAGATGAGATTAATGAAGATCGTCTGGACCGTTTTGCAGAATTGCGACAGCCGGAGACTTTGTTGCAGAAGTATGACGTGGTCTGGCTGGCGTCGTTTGAGGCTTTGTGGAAGGTGCTCGATGACGACATGGCTGAAGGGCTGGCCCAAGCTGTCCGGCAGGGTGCAAGCTTCATTCACACCGGTGGCAACAGGAGCTTTCATGGCGGCGACGGCGTCGGGGCATGCCTCGATTTCACGAAGGTGGCGGAGGTGCTCCCCGTAGAGGTCCGCCAGGGCCGTGACGATCTCAATCTGCTCAATTCCAGCAAGGACGTGCGCGTGTTCGCACGGGGCTGGACAGATGCCGGACTGAAGGAAACGGGCGTTCCGGATTTTAACGAGGTTCAGCCGAAGGAAGGTAGCCAAACCATCATGAAATTCCGCGACTGGCCGTTGCTGGTGGCGGGCCAGTATGGCAAAGGCCGCACTCTAGCTTTTATGGGGTTCGCACCAACACGCCCGGAGCCGGAGCCGGTTTGGTTCGCACTCTATGGGCAGATGCTAATGGAGGCGCTCGGTCAAAATCCAGAGTACCGATACGCGGCGCTGGCGCCCAGCAACAAGCCGCTTATGCAGTTGCTGAAGGAACAGCCTTGCGCGAGAGTGAACGTGTCCCCGGCTAAAATTGAGGCGACGTTTAACGGCAACATGGGTGCTTTTGCCGTGGAAATTGCGAACGGCGAGCGCTTTGCACGGCTCGTGCGCCTTCGAATGGATTGGCAAGATCCTCGCCATCAACCCCACGTCGTGATGTATGACGACAACTACTTCGACCTCTTTCCGGTTGAAAAGAAAAATGTGCTAGTGGACTTCCGAATGCCTGCGACATTTACTGGCACCCTCCAAGGTACACTGATCATCGAAGGCACCAATCTACCCCTTATGCGTGTTCCGGTGCGTTTACGTGCGGGTTAGATTCCAACAAGTCAGCGGGCCGCCCTTTGGGGCGGTTGCGGAGCTGGCACCATTGTTTTCTTAATGTCTGCGACCAGCGGCGCGGCATTGCGCCCAAAGCGTCGACAACTAGGCTAGTATAGATCGAAGGGCCCATCAGAGCCCCCAAATGGGATTTTTGGGACTTTCAGGGCGGGAAATTTCATTTTTGTAATTATTTGAAAATAATGATGTTATTGAAATTCTTGCCGCGTAAAATCGCTTTGCGAGCGAAAGTTGTTTCACCAATGAACACTGGGCAGAATTTACACCCTCGAAGCATCACGGCTAGGAATTGTCATTCTCGACAAGCTGGCAAGCGCGCGCGGCAGCCTGCATGACGGCCTTGATAAGCGTAATGCGAAGGCCGCCTTCTTCAAGCGCCAGCAAGCCGTCAATCGTGCAGCCGGCGGGAGTGGTGACGACGTCTTTCAATTTGGCGGGATGCTCGCCCGTGTGCAGCACCAGGGCGGAAGCGCCCAACAGCGTTTGCGAGGCGAGTTCGGTTGCAAGGCCCTGCGGCAAACCCAATTTCACCCCTGCGGCCGCGAGCGATTCGATGATCATGTAAACGTAGGCAGGGCCGGAGCCCGAGATCGCCGTAATGGCGTTCATGTGCTTTTCATCCACCACCACGGTGCGGCCCATCGCAGCAAAGAGATTCTGCGCGACTTCGGCATCCGCCTGGGTCGCATGTTTGCCTCGGGCAAGCGCCGTCATTCCCTGGCGAATCAGGCACGGCGTATTGGGCATCGCGCGAACCACGCGGGCGGCGTGCCCAAGTTCGCGTTCGATCATGGCGGTGGTCACTGAAGCCGCAACGGAAACAAGCAGGGCGTCTTTGGCAAGAGCGTTCCGGACCTCGCGGAGAAAGCCTTTCACCTGATAAGGCTTGAGCGCGATCAGCACCAGGCTGGCGCCTTTGACGGCCTGCCGGTTGTTGGTATGAGCCTTGATCCCATACCGGCCGGCCAAGTAATCCGCGCGGGCCTGCTCGGCCGGGGCCACGGTGGCCTCGACGCGATCGAGAGGCAGCATCCGGGAATCAAGCAGGGCGGAAAGCAAGCCCTCGCCGAGCTTGCCTGCGCCAATCAACGCCAGCTTCCTGATCCCGCTCTGCGATTTCCCGCGCGCGGAGGAAGCCTTCGAACCTGCCCCGACCGTTTTTTTCATGGAATTCCTCTCGGTTCCCAAGGCCCCAAACGCACCGGGCAAGCGTCAAACCCGCCTTCTTATTCTATGCCGAAGAGACTCGGAGGCTTGAAGCCGTTCAGTGCTGCGCCTCAGACTGCGCGGCGGTGACCTCTTCCTTGGCGGTCTGAATCCAGGGCATCATCTTGCGCAACTCGCTGCCCACCTTCTCAATCGTGTGGGCAGAGGCTTTGGAGCGCATCGCCATGAATTTCTCTCTTCCCTGGGCGCTTTCATCCATCCATTCTTTAGCGAAAGTGCCGTTCTGAATCTCGCTGAGGACCTGCTTCATGCTTTCCCGGACGCGGGCGTCGATCACCCGCGGGCCGCGCGTGTAGTCTCCGTATTCGGCGGTGTCGCTGACGGAGTAACGCATGTACTTGATCCCTCCCTGATAAATCAGGTCGACGATCAGCTTGAGTTCATGGAGGCATTCGAAATAGGCGATTTCCGGCTGATAGCCCGCCTCGACCAGCGTTTCAAATGCGTTGGTAATCAACGCCGAAACGCCGCCGCAAAGAACGCTCTGTTCGCCAAACAGATCCGTTTCCGTTTCCTCCTTGAAGGTTGTGCGAATGACGCCCGCCTTCAGGCTGCCGAGCGCCTTGCCGTAAGCGAGTCCCCGCTGTTCCGCGCGGCCCGAGGCGTCCTGCTCAACCGCCAGCAGCGCCGGCACGCCAATGCCCTCGGTGTACAGCTCCCGCAAACGGTGGCCGGGGCATTTGGGCGCGATCATGATAACGTCCACCGACTTCGGCGGCGCGATGAACTTGTAATGGATATTGAATCCGTGGGCGAACAGGAGCGTCTTCCCCGCCGTCAGGTTCGGTTCAATGGCTTCTTTATAGAGTTTCGCCATGGGAGGATCGGGAACCATGAGAGCGATCAGGTCTCCTCGCTTCGCGGCTTCGGCGGGATCAAAAACTTCCAGTTTCTGCGCCTGCGCTTTGGCTCTCGACTGGCTCGAAGCCGGTAATCCCACGATGACCTTCAGACCGCTGTCCCGCAAATTAAGCGCGTGCGCGTGCCCCTGGCTGCCGTAGCCGATCACGGCTATCGTTTTCCCTTCAAGTTCTTTCAAGTCCCCGTCGTTCTCGTAATAAACTTTCGCCATATCGTCACCTTTTCCTTTAATGAATGTGTTGGGATCACGCGTCCAGTTGAGGGATGGCGCGCAAGCTGCTAGCTTGAATATGCGCCCACCAGTTCCATCTGCGAACTCTCCCGGCTTGTCTTCACCCGGGAAAGCGGCAGGAAGCCCGCTTCGCCAAGTTCCAAAATGCTCTGGGGCAAACGGCCTTCTGAACCAATTTCAAGCAGATACTTTCCCTGGCTTGCAAAAATGATTTTGGATCCGGGAAGGGCCTCTAGAATACGATTGACGCTTTCCGGATTCGCATTGGATTCTACAAAAACATACGCAGCCGCCGAGGAAGGCTCGTACCGATAGCAGGCGACATTAAAGACCCCCTCAGTCGAGCGCAGAAAATTGAAAATGTGGTCAATGTCCGTTCCCGGAGTGTCAACCACCGTAATGCAAGAGAAGCTTTCCGGCTTCGCAGCCAGGGTCAGCGTTTCAATGGAAAGCCCTTTCCGCCGGAAAATGTTCATCAGCCGGCAGATCACGATGGGATCACGATCGCTTTCAAGCGTCAGCAACCACTGCATTTGAAGCTCCTCAAAGTCAAGATTATACAGCTTTCGGGGTCCAGGGGAAAACCTTGTCCTGAAACACCCTTGGCTAAACGGCCCAGAGGTCGTCCAAAACTTCTTCTTCAACACGGAACTGCGGAGGACCGACCACCATCTCGCTGAGGCTCGCGCCCGAAGGGACGATCGGGTAGCAATTTTCCGTCGGGTCAACCCAGAAATCCATCAAGCGAGGCTCACGGTCGCTCAAGAAGTCACGAACCGCATCTTCAACGTCCGCCCGATGCTCAACCCGGCTGCCTCGAATCCCGTAAGACTCGGCGAGCTTGGCAAAATCGGGCGAAAAGTTGAGATCCGTATCGCAGTAACGCTTCTCAAAAAAGATCTCCTGCCACTGGCGAACCATGCCGAGAGATCGATTGTTGATGACCACAATCTTGACCGGAACGCGATATTGCACAATGGTGGCAAGATCGTTCAGGGTCATCTGGAACCCGCCATCCCCCACAAAGGCCACCACCTGCCGGTCCGGAAAGGCCATCTGGGCGCCGACCGCCGCCGGAAAACCATAGCCCATGGTCCCCAAACCGCTCGACGAAAGCCAGGCGCGCGGCTGCCTGAAGTTGTAAAATTGCGCGGCCCACATCTGGTGCTGCCCCACATCAACCGCGATGATGGCGTCTTCGCTGGCAATCCGCGAAACCGTTTCAATGACGTATTGCGGCTTGATGACGTTCGAATACTTGTCGTAATCAAGGGGATGTTCGTTCCGCCACGACCCGATTCGCTGAAACCATTGATGGCGCTCCGGAGGAACGGAAAAGCCGCCGCGCCTTCTGATTTCCGCAACCAGCGCTTGCAGCGTTTCGTGCGCGTCTCCCACCAGCGCCAAATCCACACGGACGTTCTTGTTGACCTCGGAAGGATCAACATCAAGCTGGATCTTTCTTGCATTCGTAGCAAAGCCATCAATGCGCCCCGTAACGCGATCGTCAAAGCGCGCGCCCACGGCGATCATCAAGTCACAGTGGCTGACGGCCGTATTGGTGGCGTAAGACCCGTGCATCCCCAGCATGCCAAGCGAAAGAGGATGGCGCGATGGAAAACTGCCCAGACCCATCAGCGTGGTGGTCACGGGGATATGGGTCAGTTCGGCAAGCTCCCTTAACTCCCCGGAAGCCCCGGCAGAAATCACGCCTCCGCCCACATAGAGTAGCGGCTGGTTGCTTTCAAGAATCATGTCGACCGCGCGGCGCACCTCGCCCTCATTCCACTCGCGCAATCGTCTGGGGCGGCCAGCGCTGGCAACCGGATAGCTAGGCTCGGCCATTTCCACGAGGACGCTCTTGGGAAGATCAACCAGCACCGGACCCGGCCTGCCGGAAACGGCAATCTCGAAAGCCTGCTGGATAACGGAAGGAATATCCGCAGCCTTGCGAACCATAAATGCGCGCTTGGTGGAAGGCAACGCCATGCCTACAGTATCCGCTTCCTGGAAAGCGTCCTTACCGATCAAGGATGCCGGAACCTGTCCCGTCAAAGCCACAACCGGAATGGAATCCATGAGAGCCGAAGTGAGTGCGGTAAGCAGATTTGTAGCGCCTGGACCCGACGTCACCAGGCAGACCCCCGGCTTCCCCGTAACCCGCGCATAGCCGTCAGCGGCAAAAGCCGCTGCTTGCTCATGCCGTACCAGCAGATGGCGAATTCCCGCGCTGTACAAGGCGTCATAAAGCGGCAAAACCGCCCCGCCCGGAAGCCCAAAAATGACCTTGACGTTCTGGCGGCGAAGACTTTCAAGCAGTATTTCTGAACCTGTAAATGATTTTCCCATAAGTTTTTCAACCGTTAGAATTCTTAGCGCTCTATGCTGCTAACCAGCCGACCCTTAGATACCGACCAGTCGGTAGGTAGATTAGCATCTCAAATAACCCATCGTCAACTGTTTTTTTATGGCATCGCTGACGTCTGCTGAAACTGCGCTCTGTACAAGGCCAGAGGGATGCTAGACGGGAGATCTGCTCGCGCGGAGTTCGGATTGCGTTGCCGGCGGCACGATGATTTCCGGGCTTGCGGCGTTCCACTCCCGAGCGCCGCTATTGCTGGGCCGAAACGTTCTGAAAGTGGAGGAGATACCGAAGTCCAGGAAGCATTTGCGGACGGCCACCCTGGCTTGGGACGAGTTTTGGCAAGTCAAAATTCCCACCGCCGGGCCTGATCCGCAAATGAACGCTCCCGGCATGTCTGCCGTCTGAGCCTTGAGGGCCTCCGCGAGCCCTGGCACAACCATTCCGGATAAGGACGCGGGCGCGGCATGCAGTTGAGGCAGGCTGCCTTGGCCCGGCCGCATAAAAAGATTCGCCAAGGTCGGCGGCCGTTGTAAGTTCAAAGCTCGGTCAATGAGCGGCGCGGAAGGAATCCGATTTTCCAGCCGGGCACTAGGACTGGACCCTACATCCGGCGCGACGACGCCCAGAACAAAATCTCCGGGAGCACAGGTTCGGCGCAGCAGCGTGGTGGACTTCTCCTCGACGGCGGCCACAAAACCGCCCTGCCAAGCGGCCAGCAGATTCTCCGAGCGGGTCTCATAAACTCGCGCCAGATCGAACAGCGTCTTCTCATGAAGCCCCAGAGAGTAGAGGCGGTCCGCAGCAATCAGCCCTGCCAGAACCGCGGCCGTGCTCGATCCGAGACCCATGCCGACAGGGATGGAGCTATAAATTTCAGAGTCCGCGCCCCCAAACTCCAATCCCCTCAGGCGCAGAGCCGTCTCCATGGCCCGAACAATCAGGTTCGAGCTATCTCGGGAAACTCGCTCTTGGTTCTCCCCAAAATAGCGGATGCGCACATTTCCATCCGCGCGTGGAGTCACTTTCACCTTCATCACGGCGTCAAGCGCCAAGGCAGCGCAGCCGAGCGCGCCGGCAAAGTTTCCAACTGTTGCCGGCACCTTGACCAGCATCGAACGAGACTTCATGGCCAAATCTCCTTATACAAATAGAATAAGGAGCTTCTATGCCACCTGTGAAATTCCAAATATTTATGCGGGAAATAGAATTGATTGTGCTGTCTGGAAGAGTTCGAAAGCAACTCGATAGCAATGCAGCCTTGCTCGGCCAAGAAGTATTGGCCTGCCGCAGCCCTTAGCGGAGCAAGTCTTCCAGCCGCACGGCCTGGTCGGTTTTTTCGTCCCGGTACTTAATAATGACCGGCGTGTAGAGTGAAAGGCCCCACTCTTTTCCGCGACCTCTGGTGACATCGCGCGCTCCGGGCACCACGACGGCTCCCGATGGAATCATCAAAGGCCGCTCCTCTTCGCGGCGATGAACGGTGTCCCGAACCAGGTCGTAAACCGGGGTTGACCCGGTTAGAATCGTTCCGGCCGCCAGCACCGCCGCCTTGCCCACCACGGTTCCCTCATAAACGCCGCAATTGCCTCCCACCAGAACGTCATCTTCAATAACCACCGGGAGCGCGCCTACCGGTTCCAGAACTCCGCCAATCTGGGCCGCGGCGGAAAGATGGCACCGCTTGCCGATCTGCGCGCAGGACCCCACCAGCGCGTGGGAATCAATCATGGTCCCATCATCAACATAGGCCCCGGCGTTCACGTACATGGGCGGCATGCAGGTCACGTTCCTTCCGATATAGCAACCGTCGCGGATGGAGCTTCCGCCAGGGACCACACGGATGTTCCGGTCGAGAGGAATCTGCTTGAGTGGGTAGGTGTGCTTGTCTCGAAACTGTAATTCCGCCGGTGGCATTTCAACAACTCGGCCAATCCGAAACCCCAGCAGGATTCCCTTTTTGACCCAGGCGTTCACCCTCCACCCGGTGGGCGAACCCGGATCAGGTTCTGCGGCGCGAATGTCGCCGGCGTTCAGGGCTGCCTTGAATTCATCGAAAATTTCAAAGTATTCGTCGCCGTATGCGTCCGACTGGCGAGAGAAAAGTTCTTCGATTCGGTTTTGAAGTGTCATGGAATGTTGTTCCCTGCGTGTGCGTTCTTGTAGGCTTTTTCAGAAGAAAAGTTGTTACAGGTTCTTCCCTTCCGGATCTGCCGGAGCCATCGCTATGAGAATAAGCAGATTCAGCCCCGCAGGTCTTGCGGGGTACTATACCGCGTCAGACTTTTTGCGCATGGAGCAATCCCTGAGCAATCAGTACTTTTTCGAGCTTGGCGCGGTTTTCCGCCTTCATCGCGCACATCGGCAGCCGGTAAACCTCTTTGATCTTGCCCATCATGGCGAGCGCGGCTTTGACGGGAATGGGATTCGTTTCGATAAAGTTCACCCGCATCAAAGGCAGAAGCCTGGTGTTGAGCTTGCGGGCCTCATCGTATTTCCCGTCGAGCATGAAATGCGCCAGGCTGGTCATCTCCTTCGGGATCTCATTGGAGATGACGGAGATCACCCCAGCGCCGCCGAGCGCCATCAGCGAATAAGTGAACGCGTCGTCGCCCGAGAGAACTTTGAAGTCCGGGCCAACCAAGCTCAGCAGTTCCATCTGCTGGGTGATGCTGCCGGAAGCTTCCTTGATGCCGATGATGTTGGAGATTTCTGCCAGGCGAGCAACGGTGGCCGGCTCAATATTCGACGAGGTGCGGGAGGGCACGTTGTACAGGATCACCGGCAACTCCGTCGATTCAGCGATGGCCTTGAAGTGCTGATACAGTCCTTCCTGGGTCGGCCTGTTGTAATAAGGGGCAACCGAAAGGATTCCATTGACGCCCAGGGCGCTCACTTCCTGCGCCAGGCTGCAAATCTTGCTGGTGCTGTTCCCTCCCACCCCGGCAATCACGGGAACTTTGCCCTTCGCTTCCTGAACGACCACTCGGATCACGCCCAGAAACTCTTCATGCTCAAGCGTGGGCGCTTCCCCCGTGGTGCCGCAGGGCACCAGAAAGTCAATTCCCTCGCGAAGCTGAAATTCCACCAGGCTCCGCAACGCCTCAACATCCAGCGTGCCATCCTCCGCAAAGGGGGTGACCAACGCCGTGCCACAGCCTCGAATGTCCAAACTCATAAAACCTCCTCCCGAGACAGACAGCTTTCCATGAAGATTATGATTATAAGAAACAAACGCGAGGGTTGCTACCGCTGTTCTTCAAGAATCTGATCGAACCCGAACATCCCCTTTTTGCCCGTCACCCAACGCGCCGCATAGAGCGCGCCCTCAGCAAATCCCTGGCGGCTGCGGGCCGTGTGCCTGACCACAACCGTGTCCGCCTCGGAATCAAATCCAAATTCGTGCATGCCGGGAATGAACCCCGCGCGCACGCTGGAGGTGGAGATTTCCCGGGAAGGGAGATGCGATTCGACTTGCCGCTTTAATTCGAGCGCGGTTCCCGAAGGCGCATCCTTCTTGGCCGTGTGGTGGGCTTCCACGATATAAGGCTTATACATGGGGTAAGGCGCAAAAATCTCCGCCGCGGCGCGCGCCAGGCGATAGAAGAGCTGCACGCCAATCGAGAAATTCGCCGCATACACCATTCCCACGCCGCTCGACCGGATGATGTCCCGAACTTCCTCAAAGCGATTGTTCCAGCCCGTTGTCCCCACCACCAAATTCACGCCCAGCGCGGCCACGCGGCGAATGTTGTCCACCACGACGTCGGGAGTTGTAAAGTCGATGCAGACGTCGACGCCGCGGAAAGTCTCTTCCGTGATCGCCACGCCGTCAGGATTCGATTCGATGGTCAGGACGAGGCGAACCTCGAAGCCGCGCTCCGGAGCCAGGCGCGCCACCGCGCTTCCCATCTTACCGTGCCCGAGCAGGGCCAGATTGAGAGTGCTTTCCGTTGAGGGATCAGAAGAAGTTGCGGTCACTCGTTTACTCCGATTGCTGGATTCGCCGGCAAAAAGCCAACCCTGGAGCCGAATCGCTAGTCCAAATAGCCTTCGGACTTCATCAGTTCGGCATTCAGCAAAGCCGCGCCCGCCGCGCCCCGGACGGTGTTGTGGCTGAGCGTTATGTACTTGAATTGCAGCACCGGGCAGATTCGCACGCGGCCCACCACGGCAGCCATGCCGCCTTCGCTATTGACGTCAAACTTGACCTGGGGCCGGTCGCGCTCTTCCCGGACAATAATCGGATGTTTCGGCGCGGAGGGCAGCCCGCGCTCTTGCGGCAAGGCCCGAAACTTCCGCCAGGCTTCAATCAGGTCTTCCAGGACTGCTTCCGAACGCAAGGAAACGGAAACCGCTTCGGTATGCCCGTCTTCCACGAACACGCGGTTGCAATGCGCGCTCACCACAAAGTTGCCATTGGCCACGCGCCCGTCGGCCAGCTTGCCCAGCAGCTTGTGAGCTTCGCGCTCCACTTTCTCTTCTTCGCCTGAAATAAAGGGGATGACGTTCCCCATAATGTCCAGCGTGGGAACGCCGGGATATCCGGCTCCGGAAACAGCCTGCATGCTGGTCACCAGGACCTTTTCAAGGCCAAAGGCGCGCTCAAGCGGCGCCAAAGACATCACCAGACCGACCGTGGTGCAATTGGGGTTCGTGACGATCATGCCTTTCCAGCCGCGCTGCTGGCGCTGCTGCCGCACCATGGCCAGGTGATCCGGGTTCACTTCCGGAATCAGCAAGGGGACGTCGGGCTCCATGCGATGGTTCGAGGAGTTCGACACCACAACGTGCCCCGCCTGGGCAAACTCTCTTTCCACTTCACCCGCCACCTTGGAGTCCATCGAGGAAAAGACCAGTTGCGGCGCCTCTCCGGGTTTGCACTCATGCACCATCAGGTCGCGCGCGGCAGCAGGCATGGGGTCCCGAAGCCGCCAATTGCAAGCCTCCGAGTATTTCTTTCCGGCAGAGCGGCCTGAGGCGCCAAGCCACCGGGCTTCAAACCACGGATGGTGTTCAAGAAGGCTGATGAACCGCTGGCCCACCATCCCCGTTGCTCCAAGAATGCCAACTTCCATTTTCTTCATCGCAATTGTCCGTTAGGGTCCAGATTTCGCTCCGCCCGGCTGGGCGGCCGCCGTTAAATACGATTCTTTAATTCTCTTACTAAACGGGAGTAAAGTTCAACCGCGCTGGTCAGCTCGGATTTGAGCACGCGCTCGTGGTCTGTGTGGGCGACGTGAATGGTTCCCGGCCCCAGCAGCAGCGGCCGTCCCCATCGCGTCAAGTTCGGCAGGTCGGTTGAATAGGCCATGACTTCCGTTTCAAAGCCGTCCATCGATTCCATCCGGATGGGCAAAGTGTCCCGGACGAACTCATAGTGGCAGCGGCCCTGCAAGATTCCCTCAAGCTTCCGGCGCAGTTCCGTGGAGGGGCACACCGTCCGAAACAGAATTTGGGCGGAGGCGCTGTCCGGGATCACATTCGGGGCATGGCCGCCCTCGATAAACCCGATGTTTATGGTGGAACGCCCCATCACGGGGTCTTCGGGCAACGGAACCTTGCGCACCTCGGCGAGAATGTCCAAAAGCTTGTCGATGGCCGACTCCCCCAATTCCGGGTAGGCGGAATGGGCCGTCTTTCCGCTGGCGCGGATGTCAACCCGCAGATTCCCCTTGGTGCCGATTGCCAGCTTGTTCTCCGTCGGCTCGCCGTTGATGATGAACTTCGAGCCTGCGGGCGTGGCGTTGGCCCTGAGGGCGCCGTCGCTTAGCAGTTCCTCGCCAACAACATAAAGAAGGCCGAAGTCCTCAACGCCCGAGGCCTTCAATTCCAGCGCCGCGACAACCTGAGCCGCCAGGATGCCCTTGGCATCGCAAGAGCCCCGGCCGTAAAGGAACTCATCGTCCTCGCCCGCCGGGATAAAGGGAGGCACGGTATCCATATGCGTGCTGAGCACCACATCCGGCTTGCCGAGGCGCGCAAACACATTGGCGCGGTCTTCCGTAACCGGCTGAAACTCCACCTGGAAACCGTGTTTCTGGAGATAATCGAAAAGGAATTCGGCGCAGGACTTTTCGTGTCCGGTGACCGACTCAAGGTTGACCAGTTTTTTAGTAAGGTCGAATAGCTCTGTCGTCCGCTCGCTCATCATCCTGCATCCGAATTAAACCGGGCGTGGGATTCCCATCTTGCGGGTAAGGACTCCGCCCAGCGTGCGGAGGAATCGCCTCGGCGGCCCATGCCGGCGCCACGCTCATACGGCTCCTCTGGCAGCCACTGACGGGCCTGTCAGCACAAGGGTTAACATTATGACGTTAGCCCACTTGCGAAAGGAGCGTCAAGTGCTTTCATGATGCAAGACAGCGAAACTGCGCTGCGGATCGGCATTTCAATCAGCGCCAAGGCAGGCCAGCAACTCATGTGAGCAGACGCTACCCGGCCCAGTGCCGGGCGCGCCGGACGGCGCGAAGCCAATCCGCGTAAAGCTGTTCGCGGCGGGATTCTGGCATCGCGGGTTCAAACCGGCGGGCGATCTTCCGTTGGGGAGCAAGCGCCTGTTCATCCTTCCAGAATCCCGTGGCCAGGCCGGCAAGATAGGCTGCGCCGAGAGCGGTTGATTCCGTATCGGCTGGCCGCTCGATGGGAATGCCCAGGATGTCCGCTTGAAATTGGCAAAGGAAATTGTTTTGGGCCATGCCGCCATCGACGCGCAGGGCCTCCGGGCGCGCGCCGGAATCGGCAGCCATGGCGTCCACCACTTCGCGGGTGTGGTAGGCTGCCGCTTCAAGCGCCGCGCGGACGATGTGGCTGCGGGTTATGCCGCGCGTGATGCCGATGATCGTTCCCCGCGCATAAGGGTCCCAATGGGGCGCGCCAAGGCCCACCAGTGCCGGGACAAAATAGACTCCGCCTGAATCCGGAACCGACTGCGCGATTGCGTCGCTTGCGGCGGCGTCATCGAGCAAGCCCAAGCCGTCCCGGAGCCATTGGAGTGCCGCGCCCGCAACAAAAACGCTTCCTTCAAGGGCGTAGGTCGTCATGCCCTTCCGGCTCCAACCGACGGTCGAGATCAAGCCGGAAGCTGAGCAAGGAACTTCTTCGCCCGCGTTCATCAAAAGGAACAAGCCCGTGCCATAAGTATTCTTTGCGCTGCCGCGCGCGAAGCATTGATGGCCGAAAAGCGACGCTTGCTGATCGCCCGCAACGCCCGCAAGCGGAATCGGGCAGCCGAAGATTTCGGTTTCCGCAAAGGCGCCGCTCGACTCGATCACCCGGGGAAGCAGGGCGCGAGGGATGTTGAAGTATCGCAGAACCTCTTCGTCCCACTCGAGAGAATGGATGTTGAACAACAACGTCCGCGAGGCGTTTGAAACGTCCGTCGCGTGGACGCGGCCGCCCGTCAGTTTCCAAACCAGCCAGGTGTCGATGGTCCCGGCGGCGAGCTCGCCGCGCTCGGCGCGGGCCCGAACGCCCGGAACGTTTTCGAGCAGCCAGGCGATTTTGGTTCCCGAGAAATAAGCGTCGGTGATGAGCCCGGTCTTTTGGCGGAGAACCCGGCCGAAACCTTCCTGGCGCAGGCGGTCGCACCTTGCGGACGTCCGGCGGCACTGCCACACAATGGCCGGATAGACGGGCTTGCCCGTGGAGCGCTCCCACAGCAGAACCGTTTCGCGCTGATTGGTGATGCCAATCGCCGCGACGTCTTTGGCCGCCACTTTGGCGCAAGCCAGAGCTTTTGCGGCCACGGCGCGCTGGGATTCCCAGATCTCCTCAGGGTCGTGTTCCACCCATCCGGGCTGCGGATAGTGCTGCGGGAATTCCAGATGGGCGGAAGATCGCGGTTTCCCTTCCTGATCGTAAAGAATGGCGCGTGAACTTGTTGTGCCCTGATCAAATGCCAGAATGCATTTAGGCATCGAGGCTCCTTGGGCCGAGTTTATTCATGGCACGTTCAGATGAGAAAACGAGCGATGGGAAGTTTGGTCTGACAGGCCGAGTCATGTTACACGGCTTCGTCTGCCTACTTGCTGACGACTGCGCCTGCGCGAGCGCCGCCCGAAACTTCAAAGGGCTTTCGCGCCAAACTCAAATCGTTGGCAAGCAAAACAATGCCGCCGCTTTCGCGGCCTTCCACGCGAAGGAAAGTTTCAATTTCCTCCCAGGCCCGGCAGCCGTGGATCATGGCGTTGCGAACGTTCTCTAAAAGCATCGCGGGGCCGCCCGCATTCTGTGCAAAGTTGGCGCTGAAGATCTCCAGTTGGCTTACGTCGTCAGCCACCAGAGCCGGGCGGGCATCCGGCTGCGTAGAGTCCGTATGAATATTCGAGAACTTTATGCCCTCCACGTGCCGGCAATAAAAACCGTAGGCCGGCAACTCGCCAAACATGTTGTATTCCGGATAAGTAGACGGCTTCTCGGGAACCATCCGCCCCACCAGCTCGCGCGTTCCGCCGCCCTCGAAGCCAAGCCGAATGTTGCTGAGCGCGACGTTGCGGACCGGGTGTCCGGGCAGCCCGGTGATCGAGCACCCGTTTTTTCCCGCGTCAAGGGCCTCGATGTTGCTGATGGTAATATTCTCCACTTTGCCGGTGGGCAGATGAGGACCACCCGGCTCAATGGGCCGCGCGCGGTTGCCGAGCCGGATAAAGATGGGCGCTCCGACGCCGCGCATCGCGATATTCGAGACGACGATTCCGGACAGTGTGGCACCGTCGACGGCTTCAAGGGCGACGCCTGCCAGGCGGGTGTCATGCACAACGCAATTACTGATAGCAATATTTTCAAAGCCTCCCTCGGATTCCGTTCCAGCCTTTAACGCATTCGAGTGGGAGCGCAAAACGCAGTTGGTAATGGTGACGTTGCGCGTGATCCTCGCCCCTGCACTCTTCAGGCAGATGGCGTCGTCGCCGCTATCGATTTCACAGTTGGCGATTCGCACGCGATCGCAGCATTCGATATCGATACCGTCGTTATTGCGGTTCGCGTCGCTATTGACCCGAATCCCGTCAATGTCGACGTCGGTGCAGGCAAGATAATGCTGCACCCACATTCCAGAATTGACCAGCCGGATGCCTCGCACCGTCACGTTGCGGCATTCCGAAAACCGGATCAGGTAAGGCCGTCCGTAGTGTTTAGGATCGAAGGCGTCGGAGTCGCCCTGGCCATCGAGCGTGCCGTGCCCTTCAATAAAGATATCTTCCAGCCGCTCACCGTAGATCAGGTACTTGTCCGTATAAGGAGCCGTGTAGGCTTTGAAGGCAGGAACGTGGGAAGGATAATCCTTCAAATTGCGACTTCCCAGAATTGTGGCTCCCGCTTCGAGATGAAGCCCCACGTGGCTTTTCAAAACCAGGGTTCCGGTTAAATAGGCTCCGGCAGGAAAATAGACTGTTCCGCCGCCCGCCGCCGCCGAGGCATCGATGGCGGATTGCAGCGCTTTGGTGTCCAGGCGTTTGCCGTCACCGACGGTGCCGTAATTGCACACGTTGAAAAGCAAGCGTTTGTTTGCAGATTCCGCCTGAGCCCGAGCCGGGAGCGCTCCCGCGAGACCCAGCAAAGCTGAGCCATAGAGAAATTTTCGACGCAGGAAAGGTTCTGACATTTTCATCTCCAAAATTCTTATTGAAATTCAGTGTTCCAGAGACCGAGGCCTTAACGATAAAAGCCTCGATCGCCGGCAAAACAGAAGCCATCAGGGCGCCGCCGTTTGGCCCGAGTGTACTATACCCCAATGCCGATCGAAAGTTTTCGAAACCCCGGTTGCCGCTAAATCCCGAATGAGACCGTTTCAGACAACCCGCTGGGGCGCAAAACGGCGCCTCCAGCGTCTCCCTCTGCTGATTGCACTTCTTCTTGACAGTTAAAAAAAGCGGGCATAGATTTGATGCAGGGCTCCCCTAAAATGCGAAAAGGAATTTCGTCCGTATTCCTGTGCTGTTTTCTTGTACTGCTGACGGCAGGAGCAGTAACCATCCGCGCCTCTGCAACTGGTAACCGGGAAGCGGGAAGCGTCGATCTCCAGAACGCCATTTCCGGCGCCGAATGGGCACTTTCCACCGAACCCACGCTGCGGACTGCCAGGCAGCAGGACGAAGAAGAATTCCATTATTGTCCCGTCTTGAGTTGTGGTTTCCATACCTCTTATTTCGCAATCTCGAATGGGATTCCTGCAAATACAGGGCCAGATCTCATAACATTCATCCACCTTCGGACGACATAAAACAGCCTCTGCTTTCTAAAAAGCCGATCAATTGCGCGAGCCGGTCCTCAGAAGTGGCGCGCTGCATTTGAAGAAGTAACAGGGCCACGCGCTCGGCGCATGGCACCCAGCGCTTTTTTGAAAGGAGAACTGTAATGACTTTCCTACGACCCGACCCGACTTTTTATCCCTCGCCGAGGATGGCGATGGAAGCGCCCCGGGAAAAGCTGGCTTACGTAGCGTTGCTGAACCCCACAAACCAGGGCCGACCTGATGCCATGGGAGTTGTGGACGTTGACCCCGGTTCCAGAAGCTACGGACAATTGATCAATCAGGTGAATATGCCGAACGCCGGAGACGAACTGCACCACTTCGGCTGGAGCGCCTGCAGCTCTTGCCTGTCTCCCTATGCGCCGCACGCGCACATGGAGCGCCGGTATTTGGTGGTTCCCGGCCTCCGCTCATCCCGGATTCACATCCTGGACACTAAGCCCGACCCTCGCAATCCCAAGGTCGTCAAGACCATCGAGCCCAAGGACATTGTCCGGCGCACCGGCTATTCGCGAGTGCACACCGTCCATTGTGGGCCCGACGGAATCTATATCAACGCGCTCGGTTCGCCCTCGGGTGAGGGGCCAGGCGGGATTTTCATGATGGATCCCGAAACCTTCGAAGTGCTTGGACAGTGGGAGTTGGACCGAGGACCGCAATACCTTACATACGACTTCTGGTGGCATCTCGGCTGCGACACGTTGATCTCGAGCGAATGGGGAACGCCGAACACCTTTGAGAAAGGCCTTATCCCGGAAGTCCTTCTCTCGAGTGGTTACGGCCACGCGATTCACGTGTGGGACCTGCGCCACCGCCGTCACTTGCAGACGCTCGACTTGGGTAAAGAGCATCAGTTTGTCTTCGAGGTTCGTCCCGCGCACAACCCTTCTCAAGCGTATGGATTCGTCTGCGTCGTGGTTTCACTCAAGGATCTTTCATCATCGATATGGATGTGGAACCGCAACAACGGAAACTGGGAAATCCGCAAGGTCATCGAAATCCCGGCTGAGCCTGCTGACCCCGCCCTGTTGCCGCCCATGCTGAAGGGTTTTAAGGCCGTGCCGCCGTTCGTGACCGACATCGATCTTTCCGTCGACGATCGTTTTCTCTACGTTTCCTGCTGGGGAACCGGCGAGTTCATCCAGTACGATGTCAGCGACCCGTTCAATCCCAGGAAAACCGGCTCCATTCATCTGGGCGGGATCGTGCGCCGCGCGCCCCATCCCAAGAAGCCCAAACAGCCGCTGAACGGCGGGCCGCAGATGGTGGAGATCAGCCGCGACGGGCGCCGCATCTACTTCACCAATTCCCTTTACGCAGTGGTCGACAACCAGTTCTATCCCGACGGAATCAAGAGCTGGATGGTCAAGGTAAATGCCCAATCCGATGGAGGCATGGAGCTTGACCCAAACTTCTTCCTGGAGTTTGAAGATTTGCGCAGCCACCAAGTGCGGTTGGAAGGCGGCGATGCGTCCTCAGACTCCTACTGCTACCCATCATGAGCGAGATTGGGTGGTGGCCCTGGGCCGCGTTAGCGCTGCTCGGGGCCTACCACGGAATCAATCCGGGAATGGGATGGCTGTTTGCTGTCGCACTGGGAATGCAGGAGAGAAATCCCTGGGCCGTGTGGCGCTCCTTGGGGCCGCTGGCGGCCGGGCACGCGCTCTCCATCGGCGCGGTCGTCCTGCTGGCCGTTCTCATCCAGGTTGTGCTGCCTCTAAGAATCCTAAAAGCGGCGGTGGCGGCCATTCTCTTCACTCTCGGACTCTACCATCTGGTGCGGCATCGCCACCCGAAGGGAGGCGGCATGACGGTTGGCTTCAAAGACCTAACCATCTGGTCCTTCTTGATGGCCTCCGCCCACGGGGCAGGGCTAATGGTGCTTCCCATTTTGTTTGGGATGGTGGCTGCCGGACCAGACCACGGAACGCACGCGGCAGGCCATGCCATGCACAGGGCTCAGATGGGTGGGGGCACAACCCAAGCGCTGGCTGTCGTTGTCCATACGGCAGGCTACCTGGTGGTGACCGGCCTTATTGCCTGGTTAGTTTATGAAAAGCTGGGGCTGGCGTTACTGCGCAGAGCCTGGTTGAACTTGGACCTGATCTGGTGCATTGCGCTCGTTGCCACCGGCTGCTTCGTACTGATCAGTTGAGAGGAACCCGATGCCTACGACCGGAAAGCAGACCCAATTTGATTCGAGCAAGGCCGATGCCTTCGGGGAGAAGCTATTGAGAGCCTTGAACGAAGGAGCCTTCTGCTTAATGGCCTCGATCGGCCACCGCACCGGTCTTTTCGATGTAATGAAAGAACTGCCACCCTCAACTTCCATAGAAATCGCCGACCAAGCCGGATTGAATGAGAGGTATGTGCGGGAATGGTTAGGAGCGATAGCCACGGCAGGGGTTGTCGAAATGGATTCGACCTACCAACGTTTTTTCATCCCAGCCGAGCATGCCGCGTTTCTCACTCGTGCAGCAGGCGCCAACAACATCGGAGTCTATACGCAGTACATCGCCGTGATGGGCGCCGTGGAAGATGAAATTATCGATTGCTTCCGAAAAGGCGGGGGCGTCCCGTACAAAAGATTTCCGCGGTTCCTTGATGTCATGGCGGAAGACAGCGGCGTGTCTGTGCTTTCGGCGCTCGAATCGCAGGTCCTTGCGCTTGTACCAGGTTTAAAAAAGCAGCTCAGCAGGGGCATCCGCGTTCTAGATGCCGGCTGTGGCAGCGGGCGCATTGTCAACTGGCTGGCAAAGATGTATCCCAAGAGCCGCTTCGCCGGCATCGACTTCTCAGCGGAGGCCATTCAATTGGCACGACGCGAGGCAGCACAAAAACGCCTCCGAAACATTGAGTTTATTATTCGCGATTTGTCAGATTTCAACGTAACCAGCGAACCCGAAGCCTTTGATTTCATCACGACGTTTGACGCCATCCATGATCAGGCCAAGCCGCTCAACGTTCTGAAAGGAATCTATCGCGCCTTGAAACCACGAGGGCATTACCTGATGCAAGATATCCGAGGGTCGAGCCACGTCCACCGGAACCTGGGGCATCCGATCGGAACATTCCTATACACGATCTCTACCATGCACTGTATGACGGTTTCCTTGGCGCAAGGCGGGGAGGGTTTGGGTGCAATGTGGGGCGAGGAAAGAGCGCGCGAGTATTTGCGGATAGCCGGTTTCCGTTCCATTGAGACCCGGCAACTTCCGCACGACGTTCAGAACAACTGGTACGTGGTGAGGAAATGAATGCAAAGTTGTCACCGCAGGATCATTTGGTCGTTATCGCCGCAGACCTTGACCGGGGGTGAAGGACGAATCTTCCCGGATTTCAAGAAAGGAGATTTCCCAAATAGCAAGATTTCTGATCGAGGTTCCACATGACGCGGAACGTGTAGCCTGTGCTCATGTTGTCCAGGTGTTCCTCAAGAGCGGCTCACACTTCCTATCCCACGCGGACTGGGGGTGCCGGGATGGGGAACATAAGGCATGGATCATTGCGGACGTCGAGAATAAGGATGAGGCCTGCTGGATTGTGCCTCCTCCCTTTCGTTCTCAGGCCCGAGTAACAAGGCTGAACTATTTTACGTTAGAGGAGATTGACGACATTCTCCTCGCGCATCAGGCTTAACGGCACCGGCAACCGTGCAGCCTGCCCTGACAAGATGGCCAATACCTTGGGAATCCACTCATCACGGGGCAAAAGGTGAAGACTGCAACGCAAGCCGCAAGGCCAGCCAGCCGCCGGTCTCAAAAGCGAGAGGTAGACAACCATGCTGGCTTATCGTGTGTGTTCAAGAAACGTACTGTTCGAAAAGTAAGTACGAAACTGATATCCTTCTTAGCAACAGCGCTAAAAACTCTGATCCATTTTAAGAGGAGGTATTCATGAACTCAGGTGCCGTCGAGAAGCTACGAACAAAACTGCGTGGAGAAATCATCCAGCCGGGCGACCCTGCTTACGATTCAGCGCGCAAAGTCTATAACGGGATGATCGACAAAAGGCCCCAGATCATCGTCCAGTGCATGGACGTGGCCGACGTGATGGCGGCGGTGGAATTCGGCCGCGAAAGCAATTTATTGACCGCCATTCGCGGCGGCGGCCATAGCGCCGGCGGAATGAGCATCTGCGACGACGGGCTGGTCATCGATCTGTCCCGAATGAAGAATGTCCACGTCGATCCCAAGGCGAAAACCGTGCGCGTCGCCGCTGGATGCGTCTGGGGCGACGTCGATCACGCCACGCACCCCTTCGGCATGGCCACGCCGAGCGGTTTTATTTCGACCACGGGCGTCAGCGGATTAACACTCGGTGGCGGCATCGGCTATCTCACCCGCAAGCACGGCCTGACGATCGATAATCTTCTTTCCGCGGACCTGGTGCTGGCCGACGGCCGCTATGTCACGGCCAGCGCCAAGGAAAATCCCGACCTATTCTGGGCCATTCGAGGAGGAGGAGGCAACTTCGGCGTGGTGACTTCTTTCCTCTTCCGGCTGCATCCAGTCAACATCGTTCACGCCGGCCCCACTTTCTGGCCGATGGAGCAAGCGCAGGAGGTGATGAAGGCTTATCGCGAGTTCATCCTCAAGGCCCCGAAATATGTAAATGGGTTCTTTGCTTTCCTGACCATTCCTCCGGCGCCAATGTTTCCCGAACACCTCCATCTTCGCAAGGTGTGCGGAGTGATGTGGTGCTGCGCGGGATCCGACAAGGAAGTCGAAAAGGCTCTCAAACCGATGCGGTCGGTGGGAGAGCCGGTGATGGACCATGTCGGCCCAGTACCCTTCCCGGCTGTCCAAAGCTTATTCGATGCTCTCTACCCTTCGGGACTCGAGTGGTATTGGCGCGCCGACTTTTTCAAGGAACTGAACGACGAGGCCGTTGCCCGGCACGCCGAGCACGGCTCCCAGCTTCCCACCCCGCACTCCACCATGCACCTGTATCCCATCGACGGCGCCGCGCACCGCGTGGGCAATGATGACACCGCCTTTAGCTACCGCGACGCAAACTGGGCGGAAGTGATTGTAGGCGTGGACCCCGACCCAGCCAATCGGGAAAAGATCACGAATTGGTGCAAAGCCTATTTCGACGCGGTTCACCCGTACTCGGCGGGCGGCGCCTATGTGAACTTCCTGATGGACGAAGGCCAGGAGCGAGTACGAACTTCGTTTCGGAACAACTATCAGCGCCTGGCGGAGATCAAGAAGAAATACGACCCCTCAAACTTTTTCAGGGTGAACCAGAATATCCAACCGGCCACATGAAACGGCGGCCGATGCCTGAGGCGGGCGCGAGAGCCGGCAACTCCACGCTCGCCCTGGTTGCGGCATCAGTTCTTCTGCGGGGAGGATGGTGAGGTGCGCGGGGGAAGATCCAAGACCTTGAAGCGGCTCGCAAAGGGCAGCGTCTCATCAACTGCGTGATAAGCCTGGGAAAGAAAACCTCCGGGTGAACAGCCTGTGAGATAATGTGCAAAGAAAATCAAGCGCCGGCATTGTAATTCCCATGAAGGCACGCCGCGCCACTCTGGAAAGCAAATCAGTTTGGAACCCTCAAAGGGGTTTCACCGGGAGAGAAGAAGCCGATGGCTCGTCAAACCGCAATTCCCGCTCTTGAACCGTGGCTGCGATCTGTGCTGCGGATAGTCGCAGGATTCACCTTTTCCTTGCATGGGCTGCAAAAACTTTTTGGCATGTTTGGAGGCTTAGGCGGACACGGCGGAAGTGTCCCTTTCTTTTCCCTGATGAGCCTTGCAGGAATTCTGGAAACAGTGGGAGGCGCGTTGATTATTCTGGGGCTTTTCACCATGCCAACGGCCTTCATCCTCTCCGGTGAAATGGCGGTGGCCTACTTCCTCCAGCATTTCCCCCGGGGATTCTTCCCCATCCAAAACGGCGGCGAACTCGCCGTCCTCTACTGCTTCATTTTCCTTTACCTGTTTTCGGCCGGCCCCGGACCCGCCAGCCTGGACCATTGGGTTCGCAAAAAGAGCGGGTAAGGTTCGTCATTTTGCCTTTGCAGCGCTTACTTGGCGCCCGTGCCTTCAGGGGAAGCCTTGCGTCCCCGACTCCGGCCCGAAGTCTTCGCCTGGTCCTGCTGGGCCTTTTCGGCAAGGACTGCTTTTCGGGTGGCCGTCAGCATATCCGCCACGGTTTCACGGGCGATGTTGCGAATCAACGGCTTGACAAACCAGGCAAGCAAAAAGGGGATCGGACGCGAGAGTGAAATGGATTCCCACTCGATAATCATGCCGCCCTGTACCTGCTCATACCGCCAGTAGGAATTGATTCGCCAAAGATAGCCGCTATCGTTGCCAACGGGGTCGCGATGCTCGCTGGGCATTCCGGCATCTTCCACCTGCTGGATGCGGGTTGAAAAACTGCGGGTGTATCCCTGGGTGGCGTCGATCTGTGAAAAACGGATGTCGTACCAGGTATCAAGGGTCACGGTGACAATCGAACTCTTCTGCAACCGCAGATAGATTTTGTAATCGTCGCCATGGCGGCTGACCAGGCGGGAACGGACAATCTGGGGTTTATAAATTTCCTTATAGTTGTTGTAATTTCTCAGCGCTTTAAACGCCGACGTCAAGGAGGTGCCGGGGATAAAAACGTCTCCGGTCCAATGATGGATCATGCCTCCGGGCACATTGATCGCCTTGCCCGCGGCGTCAAGAGTCTGGAGCCTCGTCACGTAAACCTGGCCCTGTTTGAGCATCGACATCACTTGGTCATATTGGGGCTTGGGCAGTTGTTCAATGTAGAGGAAGTCGCCGGGCTGTCTTCCTTCGCGGGCCATGCGCGCTTCCGCCGCCTGGACATAACGCTCAAACGCCTTCGTTGCGGCCGGCCTGAGATTCGCCGCCTGCAGGCCGGGAACCCCAGCCGAGAACACCCCCGCCAGCGCCAGTAGCGCCAGTGCAAAGATTCGCGACGATCGGTTTCTCATGATGCCCCTTGAGCCCCGCATGATCTTATTCTCGAATCTTAGCATGGCGCCTCATCAGAAACCCAGGAACCCGATAACTTCCCGGCCCTCCGCGGATGAGAATCCACCTTCAGATCTCCAGGCTGCCTCCCACCGCCCATCCGCGCCAGAGTCTCTCCGGCAAAACCGGCGCCACCCCTCAGGCGCTACGATGTTCGACGCTCACTCCGCCGCTTTTGGCTGCCTCCTGCAAGTTAATAATTCTTGAGCGGGATGATCCAGCAAAGATAACGGGTTGAATTCCAATGGCATCAAAATATACCGGAGGGAAATAACGGAGGAAGTCTTCAGAATATCCGCGTGAACTGCACGCTTCGAAGCTGAAAAATCAAGAGCCGAAGGGCGAAGGATTTTACGGCGTATCGGGTTGGTGGCGCTGGAATTTTCCCCCGCACGAAAAGCTCTGCCGCCTAGATTATTTTTTATGGGAACGATAACTGCCCATCAAATTTTATGGTAAACTCCTCCGGAAACTTCAGGTTGGGGCAAAGGGGCTATGGCACAAATCAGAAAAAGTCCAAAAACGTATGACGCTATTATTGTCGGTTCAGGCGCGGGCGGAGGCATGGCAGCCTACGTCCTGACTCAGGCAGGGGCTAAATGCCTGATCCTCGAAGCCGGCGGCTCGTACGACACCGCCAAGCAGTCCAAAATGTTCGAATGGAATTACCAGGCGCCGCACCGCGGCGCGGTTGCCCCCAACACCACCTTTGGCTATTTTGATGCTGCAGTCGACGGCTGGACCGTTCCCGGCGAGCCTTACTTGAACGCCCCCGGAACAGACTGGGCGTGGTTCCGCTCGCGGATGCTGGGCGGCCGGACGAACCATTGGGGGCGTGTTTCGCTTCGCATGGGACCCTACGACTTTAAACCCTACAGCCGCGACGGCAAAGGATTCGACTGGCCCATCAGCTACGAAGATCTCGCCCCCTATTACGACAAAACGGACGAGTTGATTGGGGTCTTCGGGTCCATCGAGCATCTTGAGAATGCTCCGGACGGCAAGTTTCTGCCACCGCCCAAACCTCGTTGCCACGAGTTATTGATTCAGCAGTCCTGCCGGAAACTCAACATCCCCTGCATTCCCTCCAGGTTTTCAATTCTCACACGGTCCATTCATGGCCGCCCGGCCTGCCACTACTGCTCGCAGTGCGGCCGCTCTTGCGGGACGTCATCGAACTTCTCCTCGCCCACGGTTCTGCTTCCTCCGGCCTTGGCGACGGGAAATCTGGAAATCCGCTGCGATGCCATGGCGCGGGAGATTTTGGTGGGGCCCGACGGCTTGGCGACCGGGGTCTCCTACATCGACAAGAAGACTCGTCAGGAAGTTCAGGTGCGCGGAAAGATTGTAGTGGTGGCCGCAAGCAGTTGCGAGACGGCGCGGCTGCTGCTGAATTCCAGCAGCCCGCAGCACCCTGACGGGCTTGCGAACTCCAGCGGCATTGTGGGCCGCTACCTGATGGACACGGTGGGCGCAGACGGCACGGAGGGATTTTTCCCTGTACTCATGGATCTTCCTCCCCACAATGACGATGGAACCGGCGGATTTCACCTCTATATGCCCTGGTGGAACTACGAAAAACAGTTCCGGAATGAGCTGCCATTCTCGCGCGGCTATCACATTGAGATGGGCGGCGGACGCCACATGCCTGGAATGGGCCAGTTCTCGGATTCCCAGCGCTACCTGGGCGGCGGCTATGGCGTGGAACTGAAGCGCGGCTGCCGGAAACTGTATGGAGCTTTTATCGGTTTTTCGGCCCGGGGCGAAATGATTCCCAACGACCAGAGCTACTGCGAGATCGACAGGCATGTTGTGGATCAATGGGGAATTCCGGTGCTGAAGTTCCATTTCAAATGGTCCGAAGACGAAATCCAGATGGCCCGGCACGCCCGGGAAACCTTCCGGGAAATCATTGAGACGGCGGGCGGAGAAGTTGTCAGAACCGCGGGCCCCGAAAACAATTGGGGCATTTCAACGGGCGGTGCCGTCATCCACGAAGTGGGCACGGCCAGGATGGGCCAAGCTCGCAGCACCTCGGCGCTGAACTCCTACTGCCAGGCGTGGGACTGCAAGAACCTTTTCGTAACCGATGGCGCGCCTTTTGTCAGCAACGCCAATAAGAATCCCACGCTCACGATCCTGGCGCTGGCCTGGCGCACTTCGGAATACATCCGGGACCAGGTCAACAAGAGAAACGTATGAAGACCCCGATGGAGTCTTGATAGAGGGAGCTGAAAGAACCATGGACAACGACCAGAAGGCAAACCGTGAGGGCAAGCTCAAACGGCGTGACATGCTGAAGGCGATTTCCGCCTTGCCCGCCGCGGCCTTGATTCCGCTCGGATCAGCCGCAGCCGCTGAGGGGCAAAAGTCCAGGGCGGCCGCTGAGGCTCGAACCGCCGGCGGCTATCGCCTGCAGGTTCTGACCCCGCACGAATATGAAACCGTCAAGGTGCTGAGTGACTGGATCATTCCCGCCGATGAGCGCAGCGGCAGCGCCAGCCAGGCCGGCGTCCCGCAGGTTATCGACGACTACATCAACTTCAAGGGAGGCGACTTGCTGGCAGAAATCCGCGGCGGCCTGATGTGGCTGGATGTGGAATGCAAGCACCACTACGGCCACGCGTTCATCGGATGCTCTCAGATGGATCAAAAGAAGATCCTCGACCGCATCGCCTATCCCGACAAAGCCTCGCCTGAAGATGCAAATTACGTTGAGTTTTTCAACCAATTTCGCGCTCTGGTGGTGGGCGGATTCTTCTCGAGCGAAATGGGCGTGAAGGACCTGCCTTACCTCGGCAACAAGGTTGTGGCTGATTGGGAGGGCTGCCCCTCAAACGTCCTGGCCCAGATCAACAAAAACCTCCGAGACAAGAACATCGGCCTCACCCTTCCAACACCGGAAGAAAGTTAAATGGGACTGAGGGCAATTAGCCCGAAGGTTTCGCTTTCGCTCCAAGCGACAATTCTCCATTTTTCATTCGTTGAGAAGAAGACTGCCGTTGAGATCAACAGCTTGGCGCCGGCGCAGCGACTGCTGATAAGCCCGGCGGAGGTCCCGAACATAATGGTCTGCTTCGCGCGTAGGCTTGGGGATTCGAAATCCGTCGACGCACTGCCGGACCAACTTCACAGCAGTCTCAAGCGAAACGCGGTGTCCCTGCGTTACATAAATCGGCTTGACGCCCTCGCGGGTTCGCAACACGCGCCCCACGCGTTCCCCGCGGTAGTAAAGTGACGTGGCCGATCCCGCTCTTAATGCGGGCTCCCGGTGCTCTCCCACCAAAAGGGATTTGGCGCAGCCGATGGCCGGCTTATCGAACAGCACGCCCATGTGGCAGGCAATCCCGAACAGGCGCGGATGAGCCCGGCCGTGACCATCCATCAGGAACAGGTCGGGCTGCGTTCGCAGCCGCGCAAAGGCCGCGATCAGAATGGGGCATTCCCGGAAGGAGAGCAGGCCGGGCACGTAGGGAAATCGCAGTTTGCGGCGTGCATGGCGGCGCTCCACCTCGCGAAGATCAGGGAAGCTGTAAACGATGACCCCGCCAAAAGCTGTTTGCGTTTCAGGATCAAAGGCCATGTCGGCGCCCGCCACGTATCGAATCGGCGCGAAGCGGTCCGAGAGCACAACCAGATCGCGCAGCCGCTCCTGGAGCCGCGCGGCCTGTCGCGGACTAAGGTTCCAACGGCTCGGTAAAATGGGTTTCATAAGCCTCTCTCCCCTCAGGATACTCCCTTTGCGGCTTGGTCTTCCCTGCCCTGATCGATTGTCGCCTCGCCACGCTAAGAGGGTTGGCAACGCTCCGAAACCGCGATAGACTCAAGCGCTTTGAACGATCGGAATACTTTGCGGCCGGCCCTGCCGGTGCAGGCGAGGGCTTGGCGACGAGAAAGGGAACGCACTGCTTCACAAGAAAACCCATGAAGAATCGGCATGACTTTGACCCCGGCCTGTGCCGGATCATCGAGGAAATTTCAAAACATCCGTCTGTCTCAGCGCGCAACCTCGCGGGAAAACTGGGCGTCAAGGCTTCAAGCCTTGCAGGCCCGATCCGCACGCTGCGGCGGAAACAACTGATCGTCCCGGGCGTTCGCCGCAATCAGATGGCGCTCAACCGCGCGTTCGGATACCTGATCGGCATCGACATGGGAGCGAGCCATCTGCATTTTGCCCTGGCTGATTTTTCCGGCGAGGTTGTCGACAACTTCACGGCGGAAGTCCGGCCGGAAGACGGCCCGCGCAAAACGATCGCCCAGATCAAGAAGGGCATCCGCAGGCTTGTTCCCGCAGGCAAGCGGGCCCGCCTTCGCGCGATCGCTCTAGGAGTCCCCAGCCCCGTCGATCCTCGAACCGGGATGGTCCTCCTCGCCAACAACTTGCCGGGATGGAAGCACATCGATTTGAAGGATGCGCTGGAGAAGGAGTTTCGCCTCCCGATCTCGATTGAAAACGACGCGAACATGGCCGCTGTCGGCGAACATTGGCGGGGCGCCGCCGAGAAGGCCGACAACTTCATCTTCATCGCTCTCGGAACGGGCATTGGATCAGGCGTTTTTGTGAACGGACGGCTCTATGTGGGCCGGGGCGGAGCCGCCGGTGAACTGCATCCCATGAATGTCGAGTGGACGCGTTGGAAAGATGATTTTGGCAGCCCGGGTTATTTTGAGAGCCATGCTTCCGGACAAGGCATCGCCAGCCTGGGACGAAAACTTATGAAGGCCGGAGTTCGCGGCAGCCGCGCAGGCCTGGCGAAAAAGCGCGATGCCTATTTCGTCTTTGAGGCCTATCACGGCGGCAACCGGGTGGCGCGTGAGGTTCTTGAAAGGATTTTCACGATTCTAGGCGTCGGCATCGCCAATATCGTGGCCGTCCTGGACCCCGACCTGATTGTCCTGGGCGGCGGCATCAGCCGCGGAGCGCCGGACTTTATGCTGACAACCACCGGGCGCGTTGCGAAAAAAATTCAGCCGGACTGCCCGCCGATCTGCTTGAGCGCCCTCGGAGATAAAGCGCAAACATACGGCGCCGTCTTTTCGGCGATGATGGCCGCATGCCAGGCTGCAACGCGCGGATCATCAGAGCGCAGCAAGAAAAGGTAAAGGAAAGGCGCGCAAAGGAGTTGCGCGCTCGGGGGCTCAAGAATAAACCGCGCCGGGTCCTCTGCGGTCTCTGAAGAACCACTCGGCCGCCAGAGGTTTATTCGCGGCGCGTCACGCCTTCGGCTATCCAAAACTTTCCCGGCTCGTATCCGGATTGCACAGCGTAATCGTGCGCGAGGAGTTGCATCAGCACGACATCCACCAGGGTTCCAAGCCCCAGACAGATCGGCTCAACCTGAATCAGCCGCATGTCCGTAACGTTTTCAACCGGCTGGTCGGCAAGGAGCAGCACGCGGCCATGGTGAGAACGGATGTCCTCGGCCAAGCGCAAAAGAAGCCCGGCCGTCTTCCGTCCCTGAGGACCCAGCCGGGCTTGCCGGACAAAAATAATGTAACAATGCGATGGGTTGACGATCTCGATGGGACCGTGGCGAAACTGCGCAGCGCTCATCGGTTCGGCCGCCATCCTCGCGACCTCTTTGAGCATCAAGGCTCCCTGATAGGCGGAGGCCAAGTCGGCTCCGCGCGACATCAGCGCGACGTACGGCGGCCGGCCCAAAAACTGCAGCGTCGGCGGCATCAGCACATCGTGACGTTCCAGGACGCTTTCCTCCGCCTCCACAGCGCTCTTTAGCGCCTGAGAAAGCGGCCGATGGTCTTCCCCGGCAAGCGCAAAGGCCAGGTACATCAGCACGGCCACCGCGCAGGTATAGGTCTTGGTGCTGACAGCCGCCTGCAAGCCGGCCATCATCGGCAGCATCAAAGCGGCCCGCTGCGCCAGCCGGCTCTTTTCCATATTCGTGACGGCGATAACCTTGCTCTTGGCTGGCAAATCTTCCAAAAGGCGCACGACCTCCGCCGTCTCTCCCGATTGCGAAACCACGACCAGCAGCGTGTCTCCGGTAAGAACCTTCAGGTGGTAGTGAACCAACTCAGCGGTTTCCCAAACCAGGGCGCGATACCCCATCTCCGTCAGATAGGCCTGGGCGGGATACGCCGCATAAAGCGAGGAGCCCATCCCCGTAAAGATGACGGTCGGATGCCGGGAGACTCCCAGCGCTTTTAGCGCCTTCCGTGAAATGGCGCCAGGGCTTGCATAATACTTTCGCACATTGGCAAGGGCACCGGGTTGCTGGAGAATCTCTTCCATCAAAGGGGTCATGGTACCAGCCTTGGCAATAAAGGTAGCGGGCCGCGCGTTCCTCGGAACTGCCGCAGTACTCAAACCGGGTCGATGATTGTCTTGGACTTCATAGGCGATTCTAACACCGCGTGCAGGTTGAGGGACAATAATAGCTTACGGCTCGGCCAGTCCGATAACCTGCAAGGCCGGCTTCCCCACTATTCGCGCTGAGCAATCAGGCTCTAAGATTCAAACGACGCCCCGGGCCAGTTGCACGTTGAAGGTTGCACAGCCCATGTTTAAAAGCCTTCAGGCACACCAACACCGCTCGGCGGAAAACCAATTCAGGCAGGAGAGGATCGGAGGGTTCGTTAAAGGCGAGGTAGGGGCCGGATGTTATCCGGCCCCTATCAACGTGTTAGAGTTGAACAACGTTTGCCGCTTGGAGTCCTTTCGGACCCGTCACGACTTCGAACTCGACTTGTGAACCTTCTTGAAGGCTGCGGTACCCATCCCCTTGAATGGCAGAAAAGTGGACGAAGACGTCCTCGCCACCTTGCCGTTGGATAAAACCATAGCCCTTGCTGGCGTTAAACCACTTTACAGTTCCTTGCTCGCGATTGTTACTCACTTTTACTTCTACTCCTTTTGGTAAATGGCGCCGTCAATTCTCTGCTTAACTTCCAGGGCTGAAAAACACAAACGGTCACGCTCGAATCCACGCAGCCTTTGAGTACAACTCGAAAGGTACACAAGAGCGACAAACGCAGCCCTATTGTGCCATATTGCAATAATTTCAACAATTATTTTCGAGGTTTTTGGGCAGACGATATTGGCGGCCAGTCGTCCAAATTCCACGGGGTAAACTGAATAAGTTTTGCGCCCGGAATCGAGATTAGACTTCCTGATCTGCAACTCTACATCACCAGCAGGCGTCAAGCGGATGGGCGCAACGCACGGACTGAGTGCAAGAACTCGACGTCCGCTTTCCCCAAGGGAAGCGGCGATCATCCGGCAAGACAAGCTTCTTCAACCAGAATCGCGTGGAGCTCCCGCGGACCATGAACGCCACGCACAAGAATCTGTTCGATATCAGCAGTCCGGCTCGTGCCCGTAACGAATACCACGGAGCGAGCGGGGCTCGGCCGGGCGGGGTCACGGGAGACCGGCAAATTTTGCAATACTTCATCAAGAGTGGCGCGAAGCTGGCTGCGCCGATAGAGCACAACATGGGTGGTAGGAGCGAGTGAAGCCAGTTGACTGCCTTCGGTGAAGCTGGTCAAAACCAGGCTACCCGTCTCCGCCAACGCAAAATCAGCGCCCGTGATGCCCACCTGGGCGGCAAAACAGTCTTCCCGAAAATGGGCTGACCCCGCCTGCTCCGGCGCGCTGTCCGGCCACGAGCTCGCTCTCAGGCTCCATCGCCCCACCATTTCAGCAACATGGAGCTGACTGAGAAGGGCGTTCCGGGAGAGCACCACTGGGCTCCCCGGGGCTTGATCGACAATCGGGCGAAGGATTCCCTCCAGCATGGATAAACTGGAAGCCCGATACGCAATGCCGCCAAGCGTGTCAAGTTCCGCCTCAAATCGCTCCAGCAACTCCCCGGCAACAATCGCCTGCATCACGTTCTCAAGGGGGGCTGGAAGCGGCTGGCGGGGCTCACGCAAGCTGTCATCTTTATTTATTTTCAATGCATTACGAACAGAGTTCAAAAACTCGTTGCGGCTTGCCAACCCACCCTCCGGCTCCGGAAAATAGTATCGAAAAACTGATTTTACCATGTATAATAGCCCGCTTTCCAAAACAGAACAAAACGAAGGCCTTGTAGTTTTTTTGGGGCCATGTTAAATTTCGTGCAACCTTCGTGCTCTCCAAACCATCAGAAGTTTCGGAAAGACGATATTTAAGGTCCCAAAAAGAAAAAGGAAGGTAGCGCAATGTCAGCATCACTAAAGTCACGAAACAACACATATCGGACGCTGTTGCTAAAGAAACGTGAGGAGCTTCTTGCTCGCACCAGGAGTGGGCCCGAAGCCCTTTCTGTAAGCGTGAAGTCTCCCGACGACATGGAGTTTGCGGTCCAGATCGTGGAGCAAGACGTCAACGTCACAACAGCGAGTGTCCGGAGCAGCATGATCAAGCAGATCGATTACGCTCTTGAGCGAGTCGCTGGTGGGACCTACGGCGAATGCCAGGCGTGCGGAGAACCCATCTCTCCCAACCGGCTCAAGGCCGTCCCGTGGGCAGAATGCTGCCTCACCTGCGAAGAGTTACGATCCAGGAATTAACTCTCCCCCCTAAGGGTCAGTTTGAAAATAAGCCTCAGCGGCTTAGGGGGGACTGTGTGTGCCGGGCAAATTCACAATGAATTTGCCCGGCAGGCACAGCAGGTCGAACGGTTTTCCCACTGTCTCCCAAACCCTCCTTCCGTATTAAGCGACCCTGGTGTTGTTCCCGCCCGCCCTTTGCGGTAAAATTCTGGGCCGCTAATAGATGCGATGGATTCAGCTGAAACGCAATATCGCAGTCAAGTAATCGAAAGGATCCCCCATGAAAATCACAGCCGTTGAGCCGCTAGTGCTCGGCGCAGCATGGCGCAACCTCATTTTTCTCAAGGTCAAAACCGACGAAGGCCTAGTCGGCATTGGTGAGTGCACGCTGCACAATCGCGAAGAAGGCATCCTGGGATACCTCCAGGGAGCGGCCCGCCGCCACGTCATCGGTTCCGACCCCTTCAACATCGAAGATCTGTGGCTCCGCATGTACCGGAACGAATTCTGGAGGAACGGGGTCATCGCCACAACCGTCATGAGCGGCATTGAGATCGCCTGCTGGGACATCGTCGGCAAAGCCTGCGGCCAACCTGTGTGGAAAATTCTGGGCGGGCAATGCCACGAAAAAGTGAAAGCCTACGCCAACGCCTGGTACACGGTTGAACGGAAGCCGGAAGAATTTGCAAAGCAGGTCAAGGTTGTTCTGAACAAGGGTTACAAAGCGCTCAAGGTTGATCCTTTCGGCCCGGGCGGGCTCGAAATTTCGCACGCGGAAAAGGTGAAGTCGGTGGAACTGGTTGCGGCCCTTCGCGAAGCGGTCGGGCCCGACGTTGAGATCTTCGTTGAGATGCACGGGCGCTTCAGCGCCGCCACCGCCATTGAGATCGCGCGGATGCTGGAACCCTACCACCCCGGCTGGATTGAGGAGCCCTGCCCGCCGGAAGACATTCCCTCGCTCGTCAAAGTTGCTGCGCACGTCAATCTGCCCGTCGCCACCGGCGAACGCTATTACACGCGCTACGGTTTTCGCGAAGTGCTGGAATCAAGCGCGCCCGACATTATCCAGGCGGACGTCATTCACTCCGGCGGCCTGCTGGAGATGAAGAAAATTGCCGCCATGGCGGACGTCCGTTCCATGCTGATGGCGCCGCATAACTCCAACGGCCCCGTCTGCACCGCCGCCAGCGTCCACTTTGATTTCTGCACGACGAATGTCAAGGTGCAGGAGTGCTTCGACGATTTCTCCGAAACCTGGGTGGTGGACGCTGTCCCCGGAACACCCCGGCCCAAAGACGGCTACTTCTATCCACCGGAAAAGCCCGGCCTGGGCGTGGAACTGAACGAGGACCTGATCAAAGAGCATCCCTACAAAGAAGGCTTCTTCAACATGTGGGAAAAGGACTGGCACATGCGCCAGTTCACCAGTTGATGCGTGTTTTGTAGAGACGCCTCGGTGAGGCGTCTCATTCCCGGCCAATACATTGTCACCACGTCCCAAAAAACCGAGACGTTCCACCGGAACGTCTCTAGGGGTGCGATTCCCCTTGCAAATGGCGGCGGCTGGCGGTAAAAACAAACAGGCCTGCCCCGCAAGTCCGCAGACCCCGCAGTTTCTGGCGGCATGATCAAAAAACACGGGAGTCCTCCATGAAATCCAACCGTCGCAAGTTCCTGCAATCCACTCTTGCCGCTCCTTTTGCCGTGGCGCTGGGACGCCCGGGCACGGAAATGCTTGCGGCCTTGCTGCCGCCGGCGGGCCAGGCATTGTTCCCCAATCCTCAGATCATCCGCTACGACCGGGACTGCTTTACCATCCACGGCCAGGACACTTTCCTGGTGGGCGGCTCTTTCCATTACGCGCGGTGCCCGCAGTCTCTGTGGGAAGACCGTCTTCTCAAATTCAAGCGGGCGGGCTTCAATACAGTTGAGACTTACGTCTTCTGGAACTATCACGAGCCCGAAGAAGGCCATGCGGATATGAGCGAGCTCGAAGCCTTCATCGCCGCAGTCAAGAAAGCGGGGCTCTGGATGATCGCGCGCGTGGGCCCTTACGCCTGCGCCGAGTGGGACGCCGGCGGCTTTCCGCACTGGGTGATTTTGAAGCAGTTTCCTTTGCGCAGCGATGATCCGGAGAGCGTAAAGACTTCTCAACACTGGTACAACCTGGTGTTGCCGGTGATCCAGCGGAACCTGATTACTTCCAACGGGCCGATTATCATGATGCAGGTTGAAAACGAATACGATTTCTGGCACGTTGTGCCGGACGCGCAAAAGCGCGCCTACGTTTCCGCGCTGGCCCAGATGGCCTGGAGCGCCGGCATCGACGTTCCGCTGATCACCTGCTGGACAAAGGTGGCGCGCGAAAACACCTACCCGGACATGGCGCGCATCGCCGACTTCTGCAATTTCTATCCCCGCTGGAACATTATGAAATCCGTGCCGCCCGCCCTGGCAAAACTGCGCGCGGAAGAACCCTCCTCGCCCGTGGGCGTGACGGAATTGCAAGGAGGCTGGTTCAGCAAATTCGGCGGAAAGCTTTCCATCGACCAGGAAGGCCTGGGGCCCGATGAGCTGAATGTTCTGACCAAAACCGTCATGGAAAACGGCGCGACGTTCTACAACTATTACATGGGATTCGGCGGCACCAATTTCGACTGGGCCGCCAAAAACCTGACCACCACTTATGATTACGCCGCGCCGGTTCGCGAGCCGGGCGGCTTGTGGTCGAAGTACCACGAGGCCCGGGCGATGGCGCTGTTTGGCGGAATGTTCGGCCAGGTGCTGGCGCGCGCCCAAAGGCAGGATGGCGCCGCGGAATCCACCAACCCGGCGGTCAGCGTAACCGAGCGCATCAACGGCAAAAGCGCCGTGGTGTTTGTGCGGGAAAACTCGAACGCCGGCGAGCAGCGGTTCAAAATGACTTTTACGGACCCGGCCAGCCCCTCGCACCGAATCATCAGCGTTCCGCGCGAAGGCCAGTTGACCCTCGGGGCGAGAGAGATGAAGATGCTGGCCGTGCAGGTTCCTATTGCGGCCGGCACGCTTCGCTATTCCACGGCGGAAGTTCTGGCGCACGGGCTCAACCTGGACCGCGGATTCCTGATCGTTTACGGCGATCCCGGGCGCCTGGTGGAAATCTCTCTCGCGACTTCCGGCAAGCCGCAAGTCGAGGGCAATACGGTCTACCGCTATTGGGACAGCGAATATGAATCGGTAGTGATCGGAGCACGGGTTGAAGAGAGCGCGCAGAGTTTTTTGGTGAACGAAAATCTGATGGTAGTGCTGCTCGCTCACGAGCAAGCCTTGCGGACCTGGGTGGCGGAGGTTCCGGCAAAAACCTTGCCGGACGCCGAAGGCGACAAGCCTCTTTCCATTCCGTTCATTTCCGACGCCAACCTGCTGGCTTCCTCGGGCTCGAGCAAAAATCACATCTGGGCGGAACTGGATTTCCAGCCCGGCGAGCACCAGCTTAGCGTGCTGCTGCCACCTACTCCCACCACCTGCCACGTGGACGGCGCGCGCAGGGACTTCAAATACGACGAGCCCCACCGCACGGCAAGCCTTACCGTTCCCACCCCCGCGCTGCCTTATGAGGCGGCGTCGATCCAAAAAGTCCGCACCTGGGTTGAGAAGATTTCCGACGCCCAATCCGGCCAGTGGGTTACTTCGCCGCTGAAGCCGCTCGAAGAGTTCGGAATGATTCCGTATGATTATGTCAAATATCGGTACGATCATCTCAAGACGAGCGGCCAGAGCAAAATGTTCATCTCCACTTTCGCCGACGACGCGAAGAAGGTTTTCATCAACGGGAAGCTGGTTCCCGAAGCTTCCACCACTGCGAAGCAGGTGGAATTTGACCTTGCGAAGTACGCCCGGAGCACAGACAACACGCTCGAAATCGCCTATGAGCTTTTCGGTTCGCCCAATGGCGGAGCAAACATGGGCGAACTGAAAGGTGTTAAGTCCGTGAGCCTGGGTGAGAGCGCACAGTCCGCAACCGCGCTTGGCCCGTTCGAGATTCAGCGGTTTCCTGCGCCCATGCACGGCCGAGAGATTGATCCTGAAACGCCCGCGGGCGGTTGGAGCGAGCACGCTCCCATCGGCGCAGGCGGCTCCGCGGAGCTTGCTCCGGCCTTCGCCTGGTGCCGCGCCGAGTTCGCCATCGAGAAGCCTTCGCCAGAGTGGTTCGCTCCCTGGAAGCTGACCTTTGAAGCCGGCCGCGACGCCCTGCTCTACCTGAACGGCAGGTTCGTGGGGCGCTATGTCACCGAAGGTCCGCAAAAGGACTTCTACCTCCCTGAGCCTTTCCTCACCTTCGCGGGAAAGAATAACGTTCTCACTGTCGTTCTAGCCTATTCCTTGGATGCCGGGCCCATCCGCACGCTGCGGATCGCACCCTATGAAGAGTATGCAACGTGCCGCACGCGGGTGGAGTTCTCCTGGTAGGTTGGTTCGGTTCATTTTTTGTTTCATTTGTTTTCAATAACTTGGATAGGATCGCTTTGACTGATTCTTAGCTTCGTTTTTTGGCGTGTTGTGTGTTTTCAATAACTTGGCTAGCTTCGTTTTCGGTTCGTTTTAGGTTCGTTTTCCCCGTTTTTTCCACAGCCATCTTTTGTTTTCAATAACTTCCTAGCTTCGTTTTGCAAAAAAAGAATTCTTTTTTTTCTTCATTTCAGGTTCTAAATCAAAATTCGCATTGCCGCGGCAGTCAATTCCTGGGCTTGGCCTCGGGCCCGCCAGCCGTTCCTGCCCCGCGCCAATCCACTTCCATCTAGGCTACCATAAAAGCCCAAAATGTCAAGCAAAATCGCGTTCAACGGCACGTGTCCGTCGCGCTTTTGGCAATGCGGTCAAAGCAGAAACCTGTGGGAGAGACGCCTCGCTGAGGCGTCTTAAGGCCAAGACGCTCCAGCGGAACGTCTCCACAACAGCCAGTTCCCCGGGCAACGGCTAAACCCGGTCTATTGCGCTTTGATTGACCGCGCTTCCCTTCCGCCATAAAATGCTCACGGCTACTGAAGCGCTGACCGTGGGCCTGCCGGCTGCATTTGCAGTTTGGGCCTTGAGACCGTGGAATGGACATGCAATTGGATTTGCCAGCTGGTGGATACGAAGGTTTAAAATTCTTGAGTTGCGGCGAGGGAGACCGATGATCACGCGAAGGGCGTTCTTAAAAGGGCTGGCGGTGGCGGCAGCGGCGAAGGAGGCGGCGGCCACGCTGAGCGGGTCGGCGCGGGCGGCGGGAGCGATGGCCGTCCCTAAGCAGATCAAGGCGTTTTGCATTGATTTCAACTGGGCCAGGGTGAATAACAGTTCGGGGTTTGCGCCCCCGGGCCACTGGGCCGATGCCTCCCCGGAAAAGCACGTGGGCTGGTACGAGGGGCTGGGCGCCAACGTGATCCAAACGTTTGCCGTTTCCTGCAACGGCTACGCGTGGTATCGGCACGGCTTTGTGCCTCCTCAACCGGGGCTGAAGCATGACTTCCTCTCCGACGTGGTAAGGCTCGGCCACAAAAAAGGGATGCTGGTGATGGGCTATTTTTGCGTGGGCGCCAATTCCAAGTGGGGCAAAGATCATCCCAGCCTCAGCTACGGCACGCCTTGCACGCCCCATATTCCTTTCACCGACTCGTACCTCGATTACCTTTGCGCGTCCATGCAAGACGCGATCAGGAAGACGAACCTGGACGGCTTCATGATCGACTGGGTTTGGAACCCATCGGAGGAACTCCGAAAACAGGGCTGGATTCCTGCGGAACAAAAGCTCTTCACGCATCTTACGGGCGAGCCCTTCCCTAAAAACGGACGGCCGGCCGGGGAGGAAAAGCTCGAATACGACCGCAAAGCCATCAACCACTGCTGGGCGCGCATCAAGGAAAGCCGCGACAGCGTGAATCCCAAGTGCGTGTTGTGGCTTACCGTCAACAATATGGCGGACCCCTCCATCCACGATTCGCCCATGCTCAAGCAAGTCGACTGGACGATGAACGAATCGCCGGACCCGAAGCTTTACCGGATGGGGCGGCAAATGGCAGGGCCGCAGACGCGCATGATCCAGAACGTAGTGGGGTGGGCTAAACACAATGCCGAGAAATTTTTGCGGGACCCCGGAAATCGCGCCCTCGACCTTTACGGCTTTGCCATGCCAAGGGCCAATTCACTTCCGCTTCCCATCAAGACCTACCTCAGCAATCCGGTTGAGAGCTTTACCCAGGAAGGAATCTTTAGCACCAACGATAGAAATATTGCGGCGCTCGCGCGGTTCTACCGCGGGCTGCCGCTCTAGGAGCGCGGCGCGGCCAGGCGGCGCCCTCTGGCAAAAACCGTCCATCGCACCGTTTTACCGGGCCGCGCGGTCATGCAGGGCAAACGCTGAAAATTATTAGTCCCATGGCTTGAAAGGGTTGCGCGAGGGGCTCCGATTTCGCTTGCAATTGCCCTTGGCAGGGAGTAAGAAGAAGGTATGCAAACGGAAGGAGCTATTACTCCGCCGGGCGCACATTTGACGATTGAATAGTCACACCGCTCTTGCGGTGCGTACCGTTGGCGGAGGCTCCGGAACGCCGCCACGGCGACAAAAAAAGTAAGAAAACGTGGGAACCGCTTGCGGTTCCCCGTTTTCATTTAGGGTGCATTTCGGATTGAACGTCCGGCGCGGGGCAATTCGAGTTCCTTCAGGAAGTTTCCGTTTTCCGATTTCGCAGCGGGCACTTGATCGCGCGCCCCGTGGACGCCCGGTAGACGGCCTCGATTAAAAAAGCCAGCCCCACCATCAGGACCAGCACCAGGATTTCCCGCGGAGCGGAAGCCGCCGTCTGGCAGACCAGCACGCCCAGCGCCACCAGGCATCCTGCCGCGCCCAGGATGGAGATCCATCGCCTGCTCAAAGTTTGATGGTGGAGGCGAACGTTCGCGGCGTTGACAGCGGCGAAGATGAGAAGGAAACCGGCGCTGCCCATCACCGAGATGCTGGAGAGATCGAACAGGTTCGCGACCAGAAGCGTCAGGACCGAAGTGATCAGAAGCCCTTCCGCCGGCTGCTTCCAGATTTTCCGCTCAAGTTCCCTCGGCAGTTCGCCGTCTTTCGCGATGATGTAGCTGACGCGGGAGGCGCCGTAGAGCGTGGCGTTGATGGCCGATCCGGTGGAGAGCAGGGCGGCGATAGCGATTAAAACGAATCCGAAATCGCCAAGAAAGGGTTTGGCGCTGGCCGCGAGAGCGTAGTCGCGGGCGCGGGCGATCTCTGCCAGGGGAAGATTGCCCACCGTGACGGCGGCAACCAGAACGTACAGAATAATGACCAGAACGACCGAAGTGTAGTAGGCGCGGGGAAGCGTCCGGCGGTAATCCTTGACGTCCGCGGCGGCGTTGGCAATCAGCTCGAAGCCTTCGTAGGCGAGAAAAATGATCATGCCTCCCGAGATCATCTGAAGCGGACTGACCCAGGACGCGGGCGCGAGCCGGGGCGCATTGATGGTCCACAACCCCGCGACGACAAACAGGGTGAGAATGATCAGCTTGATCGCCACAATCCACTCTTCCGCCTCGCCCACCGCCGCCGCTCCCAGAAGGTTCAGTCCGGCCAGGAGCAAGACCACAACCGTTATCAGGATGTGCCGCCAGAAGGGCTGCGCGGCAGCGGGGAAGAAAGACGCTCCGTAGCTGCCAAAAGCGTAAGCGTAAAGCGACAGCATGACGACGTAGCTTAGCCAGAGGAGAACGTTCAGCCCCCCGGTGATAATGCCTTCGCCGAAAGCCTGGTTGAGAAACTCCACCGTGCCGCCCTGGCTCGGGTAAGCCACCGAGAGTTTCGCATAGGAATAGGCTGTGAGGAGCGCCACCAGCCCGGCAATGGCAAAGGCAATGGGGGTCGCGCCGTGCGCCAATTGCACCGCCAGCCCGAGCACTGCAAAGATACCCCCTCCCACCATTCCGCCAATGCCCATGGAGACAACGGAGAGGAAACCGATCTTACCTTTCGAGGATTGGTTCTTCACCGGCGCGCCCTCACATCAACCCCAATGTGGAAAATCGCCGGCCTCACGAAAAGCCGGCCCTTGATCGCTTCGCACACGCCATGATAGCGCTCACTTCTCCGCAAGTCACGGTTGCCGGGATAAAAGCCATTCCCGGCAGGCGCCGGGACCGGCGCGGGCGGGCGCAATTTCCGATGCCCAACCCTTGCCCGCCTGTATTATGATAATGAATTGCGTCGGCGGGGCGATGGCGGCCGCCGAAAAAGGAACAAGATGAACAAGAAGCCCAAAACGGGCGCCCCGAGAGCGACGGTGGGCGCGGCAAAAACGGTGCGGTTGGGGATGGTGGGCCTGGGAACGGTGGGAACCGGGACGGCCAAGGTGTTGCAAGACCACCAGCGCGAAATTGCGCGGCGGCTGGGCTGCAAGCTGGAGCTGAAGGTCATCTGCTCGCGCACAATCCACCAGCGCGACCTCTCGTGGCTGCGCGGCCCGGTGGAGATCACGGCCGACTGGCGGGAAGTGGTGAACGACCCGGACGTGGACGCGGTGATTGAGCTGGTGGGCGAACTCAAGACCGCCCGCGCCATCGCTTTTGCGGCGATTGCCGCAGGCAAGCACCTGGTGACCGCAAACAAGCAGCTTGTGGCGGAACACGGCATTGAACTGGCCGAACGGAGCCGCGCAAAGGGCGTGAAGTTCGGGATCGAAGCCTGCGTGGCGGGCGGCACTCCCATCCTGCACGCGATCCGGGCGGGCCTGGCGGGAGAAAGTTTTGCCGCCGTGTACGGAATTCTGAACGGCACCACCAACTACATTCTGACCGAGATGGAGCAGCACGGAACATCGTTTGCCGACGCGCTTGGGAAAGCGCAGGAACTCGGTTACGCCGAGCCCGACCCCACGTTTGACGTGGAGGGCATTGACGCCCGGTACAAGATCGCCATCCTGGCCATGGTGTGCTTTGGGCAGGCGGTGCGGGTGCGGGATATTCCGGCGGAGGGCATCACCCGGATCGAGCAGATTGATTTTGCTTACGCGCACCGGCTGAACCACACCATCCGGCTGATTGGGGCGGCGCGCAATCTGAAGGACGACCGCCTGGAAATCAGCGTGCGCCCCACTATGATTCCGCAAACCTCGCAGCTTGCCGGCATTCGGGGCAGCACGAACGGCATTCAACTGATCGGCAACAAGGGAGGAACCACCACGCTGACGGGGCGCGGGGCGGGCGGCGAGCCCACCGGCGTCGCGGTGCTTTCCGACGTGGTGGAAATTGCGCGCGCCATGGCCGGAGGAGGCACGGGCAGCACGCCGCTCGGCTATTCCAAATGGCGGGAAGCAAAGAGCGCGCCGGCGGGAAAAAGTATTCTTACCGCTTATATCCGCCTGGTGGTGCGCGACCGTCCGGGAATTCTCGCCCGCGTGTGCGACATTCTGGCGCGCCACGGGATCAATATCGACTCGGTCCTCCAGGAACCGGGCATGCCCCAGGGCCATCTGCCCTTTGTGATGACGACTGAACCCACCGAAGAAGGTTCCGTGCGCAAAGCCGCCGCTGAAATTGCGCGCTTGTCTTTCCTCGTCCAAAAACCCCTCCTCCTGCCCTTCGCCAAGCTGCCTTAAACCCGCGCAGGAGGCGCAAAATCCCGAAGCGAGCTTCGACCCGGCAAAGCAGTTTCCATTCAATCAATTCCCGCCTTTTTGTTTCCCTGCCGCGCTTTAAGCAACGATCTTGCCCGCGCGAGGCATCGTAAAAGGAGTGGGTTGTTTGGCTCGATGACTCGCTTTTTGAGCCTAACTAACTCAGAGAAAAGGAGATCATATGCGCATCCATATTAATCGGGTCCTTGGGCTGCTTTTCACATTTGCATTGTTCTCACCAGCAGCCGTTTTATTTTGTGCCGCACTCCCCCAGCCGACCGCTTTAACCTCGCCAACCGCAAATTGGGCGGAGACGGAACAGGCCACGGCAATGATCAACCAGATACAAAATCTCGCCTCCAAAGTAAGAAGAGAAGACGGGCCGCTGACCGTCGAGGGCGAAGAACTCAACTGGCAAGTCCATTCCAGCCGGCTGGGTGAAATCCGGACCCAGGTCAACAAGATGTCCAGAGATCTTTCGCAACTGTCTAAAATGAAAAACCAACTGGAGCCCTGGCAGCAACAGCTTGTTCACAGCATGACGGTGAACATCCATGAGATGGTCTACCAGACTCAGGCAGCAATCAAGACGCTGACCGCCCAGCACGACACCATGGCGCTTGCCCTGACTCAATATCCTGGCTACCTCAACGCCATCTATCACAATGCCAACCATCTGGCCGGGTCGATTGGAACGTTCACCGGGTATGTGCGCGCGGCGCAAAAACTGGCCACGCTGCAGCATGGCACTGCGGGCGCGAAAGCCAGATCCTAAGCATTTCTACTTTCCGCCACATCTAAGCTCCGCCGGGACCCGGCGGAGCTTATCCTCAAAAGAATTGTGTGGTTCAAAACAGCAGGGAGAGGAAATAATCCGGGTTGTTTTACTCGGCGACTTGAAATGTGAAAACGGTGTCAGGTGTGATTTTGCTGCCCGCCACGGGCTGCTGTGAGAGGATGGCTCCGCGAGGGGAGCCGGAAGATGGAAGGCTGGTAACTTGAGGGTTTGCGAAACCCGCCTGCTGAAGCTCCGCCCGAACGATCGCGACCGGCTTGCCTTGGAAACTCGGGCAGAGATACGCGGGCGGCGCCTCGCCAAGCGAAACCAGGAAGTCGACCGCGGGAGTCTGCAAATCGGTTGCGGACGCCGGAGGATCCTGCGCTACAACCATGTTGGGCTGCCCTTGCGGCCAATAGAGCGCGGCCACGTCGCCAATGGTCAGACCGCGCTGGATGGCCGTAATCCGGGCCGCGCGCAGGCTTCTGCCAATAAGATCCGGAACCGTTATCAGCGGCGCGCCCAGGCTGACCAGCACGTGGACATCCTGGAGCGGCTTGATGCGGGTTCCGCCGGTGGGCATCTGGGAAACAACGCTGCCCTCAGGAATCTTGGCGCTGAAAAGCTTGTCTTCAATTTTCAGATGCGCGCGAAGGCCACCCACAACCTGCTGCGCTTGCGCGACGGGCAGACCCACCAGGTTCGGCAGGGTTTCCTGGTGGCCATGGACCGTCAAACGGATCGTCATGATGGCAGACACCACCGCCACGGTGACCAGGACGGCAAAAAGAAAAAGTAAACTGAAAACGGTCCGGACTCGCTTGCCCAATTTCATCTCCAGTAATAATGGATGACCGGGCGAAAATTATCAAGAGCGTCCGCCTATGGATGTTGGAAGCGCGCCATTCTTATGTCAAAATGCCTGGGCGATGAAAACCCGGCCCTCTTTCAAATTGGAGCTGCCGGGCCGGAAGCTGCGGCTCGGCGCGCGCACCCTCATCATGGGAGTGCTGAACACGACGCCCGACTCTTTTTCCGACGGAGGGCTTTACCTCGACCCGGAAGCGGCGATTGCGCACGGGATCGAAATGGTCTCGCAGGGCGCCGATTGGATCGACGTGGGCGGAGAATCGACCCGGCCCGGGTCTCGTTCCATCTCCGCCGAAGAAGAGGCTGAGCGGGTGCTTCCGGTGATTCGCGGGCTGCGGCGCAAACTGCGGCGGATTCCCATTTCCATCGACACCACCAAGGCTTCCGTGGCGGAACAGGCCGCGCGCGCCGGAGCAACCATTGTGAACGACATCAGCGGGCTGCGCTTTGACGCGCGGATTGCCGAGGTGGCCGCCCGGCAGCGCCTGCCGCTAATCCTGATGCACATGCGGGGACGGCCCGAAGATATGCAGCAGCGGCCTTTTGTGCGGTCGATCTGGCGCTCGCTGCAAGCGGGGCTCGAAAGGTCCATCCAGCGGGCGCTCGCCTGCGGGGTTCGCCGGGAGCAGTTGATTATCGATCCGGGGCTCGGGTTCGGCAAATCCAGAACTCAGAACTATGAAATTCTGGCGCAGCTTGGGCGCTTGCGAAGTTTCAGGCTGCCGATTCTGGTGGGAACTTCAAGAAAATCCTTTGTGCGGGCCGCCGTCCAGGGTGAACAAGGCGCAACCGCGGCTCACAGGAAAAAAATCGGGCCGGCGAAGCCCGGGAGCAGCGCGCCTCAGCCGCTCGAATTCGGCGACGCGGCCGCCGTGACCGCAGCCATTTTGAACGGAGCTCACATCGTACGCGTGCATGACGTGGAGGCGATCGTTGCCGCTGTGCGCATGGCCGACGCCATCGTCCGAGCCTCGGGGAGCGGTCGCTGAAGCCTTGTGCCGCTGCGAATCCCGCCAAGCCCGGCGCGGCTTTATTGCCGGCTTTCAGGTTCTGAGCCGAAGGGTATTTGGAGCCCCGATTCCACCGCGCGCAGGGCTTCAGGATAAGCGCCGGCGGTGAGGGAGGCGGCGTGGTACTGGGCCAGCGCCTGGTTGCGCTCGCCGCTCAGGTCGTCGATGCGCCCAAGATAAATGTGGGACCAGGTCACCAGCCGAAGGTCGCGCGCCGAGTCTAAAGTCTCTTTAAAATATTTCCGCGCCAGGTCAGGTTTTCGGGTGCTGCTGGCCACGACCGCCAGGCCAAACAGGGCTCGCTCATTCTTGGGATTCTTCGCGATCACCTTCTGGAATGCCGCGCGAGCCTGGTCATAATTTCCGGAGTAGATAGCGTTGTCACCTTCGTCGAGCAGTTGCTGAAGCTCCGAGTGCTCCGGAGCCGCGGCCACTTCGGCCTTGGGCTTGGTGAATTTAACGTTCGCGACGCGCACGGCCTCCTGGGCAGGCTTGATCCCCCGGATCATCTGCCGGTAATAGACGCTGATGGCGGATTCCTGCTTCTCGTAATCCTGCAAAGCATCGTAAAAGTATGGGACCAGGATCAGCCCCGAGGCGGTCAGCTGCTTGACCCGCTGCTCGGCCTGGAACTCGGGAACCTTGTCGATGCGCAATTCCGATGCCCGAATCAGGCACTCGGTAACCAGCAAGGAGAAATCTTCCTTGAAATCATTTCGCAGCGCCGGAGCTTTTCGGGCGATGGTGGCAAGTGCCGAAGCGTCATGGATATCAGCAGCGTACTTTACGGCCAGAGGATCGAGAAGGAAATGGAGGTATTGATGGCGGATGTCGTCGATCATGAGCTTCTTCGACGGGGTGATGACCAGGTAATAATTCAATCCGTAGATTCGCGCCTGAATCTGGTTGGGCGCGCCGAGAAGGTCCACATCAATGGTATAGGTCCGGCCCAGATAGGCGCCCGCCGGAAAGCGCAGATAGGCGTCGGAATACTCGATCGCCTTGCGGACGATCGGACTGTACTGTTCGATCCGCGAGCGGTAATTGATCTGGGCGCGGGCCCAAAGGTCCGTCAAGTCCGCTTGCTTGTAAAAGACCTTCAGCAGGGGAACCAGGCCAGCGACGGCCTTGGCGTCCGGAGGAAGATCCTTTGGGTTGATGGTGAAATTGAAGTCGGGCGGCGGCCCCAGAAACAACGCCAGCGAGACATACTGGCCTAAATCGGCGCCGGGATGGCCGGAGATTTTATGGGCCGCGTAAAAGTTTTGGATTTCGGGAAGAATCGGGATGTTTTCCTTCGCCAGCGCGGCGCGAATTCCTTCCCTGGTTCTGTCGCCCGTGTCAACGCCAATTCCCGCGTCGTAGCCGGCGGCGTTGAGGGCGGCAAGAACAGAGAAAAGTTGTTCGCTCGACTCGAGTACGACTTTTCCCTGCTGGGCCCATGCGGCCAGCGGAGAGGCCAACACGGCAAAAAGCATGACGGCGGCAACCCAACCGTTTCCGCTTCCCAGTCTGCCCCTCCTTTTCACTCCGCATGGCATGGAGGTTTTACTGGTGTTGGGCGTCAAAAATCTCGAAAACAAGCGGGCTAACCTCGGACCGTGATTCGCCGGAAGGATAGGACAAGCCGGCCGCTCGTCGGCACTCCGAACGTTGTGGCAGGATGGAAGAGACTGAAGTACATCATGCGATCGAGGCTCTCCATAAACTTGGGCGAGTGCGGGCCCGAAAGAACTTTATAAGAGGTCACCTCTCCGCGGGCATTAACGTAAGTCACCAAAACCAGCGGACCGCCTCCCATGTCAAAATTCATGGGCGCCAATTCCATGATGGTGGGCGGCGTGACAAGGTCCAGCGGCACGTCGGGAATATTGTTGGTCCGGGGAGTGCCCATTCCCAAAACCAGCCCAAAGCACACCAGCGCCACCAGGAATCCCGCAACCGAAGGAAGCAACACGGGATGGAAGATATTCTCCAGGCGAATCATGAGCCGCTGGGCAACGTTCCGGTGCAACTCCTGCGACACCTGGACCCGCAGCCGCAGTGCCAAGTTCGGAGAAACTTGCTGCCGGGCCATCCCTCGCAGATCCAACTGGACAGCCCGATAGCGTTCAAGGTCTTTATTGCAGGACTTACAGTCAGAAAGATGATAGCGGATGGAGCGGACAGTCCTCGCGTCACAAGCTCCGTCCACGTAATCCGAGAAGTAACTACGAATTTCCGCGCAAGATTCGAATATCATCTAACCGCTCATCTGGACTGAGAGTTTGCGCTTTAAAAGCTCGCGGCCCCGTCGGAGGCGCGACTTGACCGTGCCCTCGGCAATTCCGAGAACCTGGGCAATTTCCTCATAGCTAAGATCTTCGATTTCCCTGAGCACGACAACGGTGCGATAAGGCTGCGCAAGGCTTGCCAAAGCGCGATTGACCCCGGCATCGCGCTCCGCCTGCTCATAAACGCGGTAGGGCGTCTCCTTCTCCTTGCCCCACATGACGCCTTGCACTCTTAAGTGCAGCGATTCGTCGTCAACCGAATAGGGCTCATGAAAGAGCCGACGGCCCCAGCTCCTGCGGTGATTCAACACTTCATGAACGGCGATCCGGTAAAGCCAGGTCTTGAGACTGCTGTTGCCGTTGAACTGGCGGATTCCCCGGAGAATCTTGAGGAAGATATTCTGGAGAACGTCGGGAGCCTCGGATGGGTCCCCGATCATGTGATAAACCAGGTTGTACACCGGGTTCTGATAAACCCCCAACAGATAGGCGAAGGCCTTCTCCGAGCCGGCTTTCAGTTCCGCCACCAGGGCGGCTTCATCGCTGCTGGCAGGAGCCGAAAGATCAAGAGCAACACCCATGAAAGGTACACTTTCCATTACATCCTCAAGATAGCAGTTTCAAGTACCTGAAGCAAGATGCCGAAGGCGGACGGCAACAAGCTGCGCGGAAGGCTTTCCGCGCGGGGCAAAACGGGTCCGGCTGTGCTGATCTTGCTTTGCCTAAAAGGAAAACCCAAACCGCCGGGAAGGAGCAGGCCTCGGCATGGAAGGCAGAAGGGGCCAGGACGGCCCGCAGCGCAAAAGTCTAGGATTTCGCATGCCGCGCCGTCTCCAGGCGGCAGATGGCGCGCCGCAAGGCTTCGCGAGCCTCCTGAACCTCGGCCTCATCTTCCGACGGATGCTCTAAGCGTTTCTCGGCGCGATGCCGCGCGCGGTCAGCCCGGTCCACGTCAATGTCTTCCGCGCGCTCCGCAGTGTCCGCCAGAATAATGACGCGATCGGGAAGGACCTCCGCAAAACCCCAGTGGATGGCTATGTGAAAGTCCATCTCATCCTGGCGATAGGTCAGCATGCCGGAATGCAGTTCTGTCAGCAACGGAGCATGCCCGGGAAGGACGCCCAAATACCCTTCCTTGCCAGGAATGGAAACCGCATTGACCTCGCCTTCAACCAGTTCGCGGTCTGGGGTCACGATTCGCAGTTGAATCCGGGTTGGGAGCGCATCAGCCATATCACGTGTTCTTTCAGAACTTCCTGAGCCCTTGCGGCAAACTAATCCGCTTTGAGTTTTTCAGCCTTTTCGAGAGCCTCCTCGATGGTCCCCACCATATAGAAAGCTTGCTCGGGAATGCCGTCGTGCTTGCCTTCCACGATTTCCTGGAAACCGCGAATGGTGTCTTCCAGCTTGACGTAACGTCCTTCCAGCCCCGTAAACTGCTGGGCCACAAAGAAAGGCTGCGAAAGGAAACGTTGGATCTTCCGGGCGCGCGCCACGGTCACCTTGTCCTCTTCGGAAAGCTCGTCGATGCCCAGAATGGCAATGATGTCCTGCAAGTCTTTGTATTTTTGCAGAATCGCCTTGACGGAGCGCGCCACGTTGTAATGGTCCGTTCCCAGAAGGCGCGGATCGAGCATGCGGGAGGAGGATTCCAGCGGGTCCACGGCGGGATAAATACCGATCTCGACCAACTGCCGGGAAAGGACGGTGGTGGCGTCAAGGTGCGAAAAGGCCGTAGCGGGCGCGGGATCGGTCAAGTCATCCGCCGGGACGTAAATCGCCTGCACGGAAGTGATGGAGCCCTTCTTGGTCGAGGTGATGCGCTCCTGAAGTTCGCCCATTTCCGTAGCCAGGTTGGGCTGGTAACCAACGGCCGAAGGCATGCGTCCCAGCAGGGCCGAGACCTCCGAGCCCGCTTGAGTAAACCGGAAAATGTTGTCGATAAACAGCAGCACGTCCTGGCCGCCCACGTCCCGGAAGTATTCGGCCACCGTCAGCCCGGTGAGTCCAACCCGGAGCCGCGCGCCGGGAGGCTCCGTCATCTGGCCGTAAATCAGCGCGGCCTTCGATTTTTCTGAATCCCCCGGGGAGATCACGCCCGATTCCGTCATTTCCAGCCAAAGGTCGTTCCCCTCGCGGGTTCGCTCGCCCACGCCGGTGAAGACGGAAACCCCTCCGTGCTTCATGGCGACGTTGTTGATCAGCTCCATGATAATGACCGTCTTGCCCACGCCGGCGCCGCCAAACAAGCCCGTCTTTCCGCCTTTCATGTATGGTTCCAGGAGGTCGACGACCTTGAGACCCGTCTCAAACATTTCGAGCTGGGTGTTTTGATCTTCGAGTGAAGGAGCCTCCCGGTGGATCGGCAACGAGGTTGTCGCGTTGATCGGCCCCAGGTTATCCACCGGCTCGCCGATCACATTCATCACGCGTCCCAGCGTGGGCTTGCCCACGGGCACCGTGATGGGCATTCCAAGGTCGATCACCTTCATTCCCCGCACCATGCCGTCGGTGGGCGACATGGCGACGCACTTGGCCCGGCCTTCGCCCAGGTGCTGCTCAACTTCCGCAACTACGTTCATCGGCTCAGGAACGTCGAAACCTTCAGAAACAATGCGAACGGCATTGTAGATGGGAGGAAGCTCGGTTCCCTCAAAGCCGACCACAACCACGGGGCCGATCACTTCCACCACTTTCCCAGTCTTTTCTCCTGCCATAACTCTCCCTTTGCTGATCTCGAAAACTTTTAATCGCCGCTTTTCAGACTCTCCAGCCGCCTCAGTACTCGAGAGCCTGAGCGCCGCTCACCACCTCGATGATCTCCTTGGTAATGGCCGCCTGGCGCAGGCGGTTCAGCCGCAGCCGGAGCGTTTCCATCAGATCGTCGGCGTTGTTGGTGGCGGAATCCATTGCCGTCATCCGGGCCGCGTATTCGGCCGCCTGTGACTCGAGCAGGGCGCGGAAAACCTGGACTTCGACATAGCGGGGCAGCAGGGTCCGCAAAATGTCGGCCGGCGGCTGCTCGTAAATATAGTCCACCAGGAATTCGCCTTCCGGCGCCGAAATCGGGTCGATCGGCAGATACCGTTCCACCTTGACGTTCTGCGACATCACCGACTTGAATTCGTTGTAGAGAAAATCGATCGAGTCCACCGACTCGGAGGTATAAAGCTCAATGAGTTCGCGCGCCAGGGTTTGCGCGTTCAAAAACTCCAGGTGCCTAAAGATATTGACGTGTTCCGATATAATCCGGACATGGCGGCGGCGGAAGAAGTCGCGGCCTTTGCGTCCCACCGTCACCAGAGACACTTTGTCCTCGCCATGCTCGGCAAGATAGCCCTGGGCGGCGCGGACCAGGTTGGCGTTGAAGGCTCCGCACAAGCCGCGGTCCGCCGTCACCAAAACCAGCAGGCTCTTGCGTTCCGGACGCCGCGCCAGCAGCGGATGCTCCTGCTGCTCAAGCCGGGCGGCGACGCTCTGCAACAACGCCATCATCTGGTTGGCGTAAGGTCGGGCGTTAAAGATCCGCTCCTGCGCCTTGCGCAGGCGGGAAGCCGCCACCACTTTCATCGCCCGGGTGATCTGCTTGGTGTTCCGGATGGAGCCAATTCGGCGCCGAATGTCCCGTAAGGTTGCCACTATCCTTTAGCCTCACACCGCAGCGGGTTGGCGCTCCGCCAGAAATTTTTGTTTATACTCGTCAAGCATCTTTTGAATTTCGGCCCGCAGGGGATCATCGAGCTGCTTCTTTTCAAAGATTTTCCTGCCCAGTTCCGGATAAGAAGAATCCAGAAACTCATAAAGGCCTTTCTCAAATCTCCGGCACTCCTCGACCTCCAGATCATCAAGGTAGCCGTTGGTTCCGGCAAAAATCGCGATGATCTGTTTTTCAACGCTCAGAGGAGAAAACTGGTCTTGCTTAAGGATTTCCGTAAGGCGGCGGCCCCGTCGCAGTTGGGCTTGCGTCGCACGGTCGAGATCGCTGCCGAATTGCTCAAAGGCCGCGAGTTCCCGGTACTGGGCAAGGCCCAGCCGCAAGGTTCCGGCCACCTGCTTCATGGCTTTGATCTGGGCGTTACCGCCCACGCGCGAAACCGACAAGCCCACGTTGATGGCCGGACGCACGCCGCTGTTGAACAGGTCCGATTCCAGGTAAATCTGGCCATCGGTAATGGAAATAACATTGGTCGGAATGTAGGCCGAAATATCGCCCGCCTGCGTTTCAATAATGGGCAGCGCGGTCAGCGACCCGCCGCCCTTTTCCTTCTTGAGTTTCGCAGCGCGCTCGAGAAGCCGCGAGTGCAGGTAGAAAACGTCACCCGGGTAAGCTTCCCGCCCCGGAGGCCGGCGCAGGAGCAAGGAAATCTCCCGATAAGCGACGGCGTGCTTGGAAAGGTCATCGTAAATGCACAGCGCGTGCCGCCCGCTGTCGCGGAAGTACTCGCCCATGGCGCATCCGGCATAAGGAGCAAGATATTGCATCGGCGCGGGGTCGGCCGAGCTGGCTTCAATCACGATCGTGTACTTCATGGCATCGTGTTCTTCCAGAACGCTGATCACCTGGGCGATCGTAGAACGCTTCTGGCCGATGGCCACGTAAATGCAAATGACGTCTCCGCCCTTCTGGTTGAGAATCGTGTCGATGCCGATGGCCGTCTTGCCGGTTTGCCGGTCGCCGATAATCAATTCCCGCTGGCCACGGCCGATGGGAATCATGCCGTCGATTCCCTTCAAACCGGTTTGCAGCGGCTCGCGCACCGGCATGCGATCCACCACTCCGGGCGCCAATTGCTCAAGAGCATTAAACTCTTTGGCCGTGATCGGCCCCTTGCCGTCCGTGGGATTGCCCAGGGCGTCGACGACGCGGCCAATCAACTCATTGCCCACGGGCACGGACATGATCCGCTTGGTGCGCTTGACGATGTCCCCTTCCTGGATCTTCGTATAATCCCCCAGCAAAACGGCGCTCACCTGGTCCTCTTCGAGGTTCAGGGCAAGGCCCGTCACTCCGTGAGGCAATTCCAGCAGTTCGCCCGCCATGGCGCGCTCGATGCCGTGAATTCGCGCCACGCCATCTCCCACGGAGACGACGGAGCCGACTTCGCTGACGCTCACGCTGCGGTCAAAATTCTCAATCTGTTCCCGGATGATTTTCGTTATTTCGTCTGGTCGTATTTTTGCCATAAGCCTATGCTTTCATTGGTCAGAGGAGATCCGGCGCGCTGAGAAGCCGCAAGTCAAACTTGCCGGCGCGCGATTTCCCCGCATTGCAAAAGCGGCGCCAGCCAGAATTGCTCCAGAATCCCGTCAGGGCGCCCGCAACTGCTCCCGGAGACGTTCGAGGTATCCGCGCACGGAACCGTCGTAAACCGTGCTGCCAATCCGGGCTTGCACGCCTCCCAGCAATTCTGCCTCTTGACGGAACTTCACTTCAACGCTGCTACCGGTAAGTTCAGCAAACTTGGCCCGCATTTCTTCCTGCTCGCCCCGGGAGAGTTCCTGGGCGTAAAACACATCCACTTCAACAATCCCCAGCCGCTCATCAACCACCTTCTTGAACGCCTCGAGAATCTGCTCCAGCAAAGCGATCCGGTAGTTTGCCAGCAGAATCCGCAGAAAGTTTGAGGTCGTTACAGACGCTCCGAGCCGCTCCAACAGCGCATCCAGGAGCGATCTCTTCTGCTCGGCCGGTACGGCTGGAGTTAGAAGGACTTCCCGCAGGTCGTGATTTTCCTGCCAGACCGCGGCAAACTCTCCCAGCTCCTTCAAGGCCAAGCGATAGCCCTCCGCCGACCCCAGCACATCAGCCAAGGCCCGCGCGTATCGGGAGGCGACGACCATCGACATCCTACAAACTCCTCTTGTTCAGCGCATCCGAAAAAGAGCGCTGATGGCAGGAATATCCTGCGCTCAGTTATTGCTCATCCTGGATTTCAGGTCAGCGAGGAAAAAGCTGACCATCCTCCGGCGGCTTTCCTCGTCCAGGCGCTCGCGGATCAGGCTGCCAGCCTGGCTGAGCGCCTGTTCAACCACGTAAGTCTTGATTTCCAGCTTGGCAGCGTTCGTAGCCGCCTGGATATGGGCCTTAGCGGCTTCTTGAATCTTGCGAACCTCTTCGGCGGTCGCCTGGCGGGTCCGCTCCCGCTCCCGCGCAATTTCGCTTTCGGCGCGCTTATTGAGCGCCGCCACTTCATCCTCAAAATGCGCCAGCTTGCCTTCTGCGGCGGCAAGCTGGGCCCGGGAAGCTTCAAGCGCCTGCCGGCCCTCGTCGAGGCTCTTTCGGATCGTCTCAGAGCGTTCGTTATAGAAAGCTCTGCCGCGATTCCGATAGAGATACACTAAAACGCCGACGAGCAGAATAAAGTTAACAATGTCAAAAATAAGCTCGTGATCGGATCCCGTTTCCTGGTTTGCCGCAGCCCCCTGGGCGGCGGGCGGAGCAGCTGCGAAACAGGGCGCTGCCGCCACAAAACCGATGCCGGACAAACAGAGGCCCAGGACCATGACACGAAGCATCCTCGTCATGCTTGCGCTCCCCCTTGATCGCCCTTGTCGCCGCCCGGAGCCAGAAGTTTTTCCGTGACCTCTGCCGCCAGCGATTCCACTGCCGAGCGCAGGTCCGTCTTGGATTTCGCAACTTCCTCATTCAGAGCAAGTTGCGCTTCTCCGAGCGAGGCTTCAGCCTCAGACCGGGCCCGATGGATGGAACTCTCCCGCTCACCCAAGGCCTCTCGGCGAGCCTCTTCCCGAAGCCGATAGATTCCTTGCCGGGCCTTTTGCAGCGCCTGTTCGTATTGGCGCGACTTCTCATCCGCTGCCATCGCCTGGGCCCGAGCCTCCTCCAAAGCTCCGATGGTAGCCTTAGCGCGCACGTCCAGCGTCCGCGAAAGAGGTTTAAAAAACAGCCGATTGAGAACCACCAGCAGGAAAAAGACAAAGACAACGGTCGGGATGGTCTGGGCAAAAAGCTGCCCCAACTGGCTCGTTATCTGGCCCATTAGAGTTGGTAAGCCTCACAGATTGGAATTCTAAGTAATAGAAAGACTCGGAAATGTAACATGTCCATCTTCCAGGTGTCAAGAAAGCCCTCTCAACATTCGGCAATCTCCACGCCTTTACTCATATTGAACAAAGCCGGGATTTAATACCCGGTGAGGGTCGTACTTGTTTTTCAGGTTCACTACCGCGGGCCATTTCTCCCCGTAATGAGCCTTCCATCCGGCGGCATCAAAGGCAATATATCCCGATAGATAACGCTTGCCGCCCATCATCACAGAGGCTTGGCTCGCCATATTCAGCTTCGGCAAAGCCTCCTCAAGAAAGCGCGGCGGCACCGCCGGCAGAATCCCGAAGCCCATCAGAAAATCGCTTGCAGGACGCATGAACAACGGCACCGAAGAAGAGTTTCCGCGCGCCGGCCACAACAAAATATGTCCGCCGGCGATGGCTTGCGGCGAGAGGTTCTGAAGGACCTGTCCGATATAGAGCGCCGTTGTCTGCCACGGAAGGACGCACTCCATCCAGGGATGGGCGTATTCCCAAAATCCCGCCCGCTTCCAGAGAACGAAGAGCTGGTCAAGGCGCCCAAAGAAATCGACCAAGCCGCCCTCTTCCGTGTGGACGTGCTTGTAAAACTTAAGTCCCTGCAACTTTTCGTCGCTCTTGGGATCAGCCTTGCCGTCCGTCTCAATCGTGGCGTGCAGCGGAAAAAACCACTGGGCGAAAGCTTGCCGCGTTCCGCCAACTTGCTTGAACCCTTGCGGACACGGCACGCACCAGGATTCAAGGTAGTCAAACCTTTCGTCGTTCATGACGATCTTCAGGTCATCGAGAAGAACGCCCAAGTCGTCATAGAGCAGATAGAAAGAACGAAAGTTGGGCCGATGGGAACGGATCTTGAGCTTGGCGCCCGCAATCACCCCAAACTGGCCCATGCCCGCCCGGACCGCATCAAAAAGATCCTGATTTTGCTGAGCCGAACAGCGCACAATCTCACCTTCACCGGTTACGACTTCAAGCTCAAGGGCGTTGTCGGCCTGAGTTCCCAGCCGCCATGAGGCCACGCCCAGTCCACCGGTTGAAAGAGTGCCGCCGATCGTCACGCCCAGATTATTGG
>Ga0307373_10000103_pt1 | contig 142961 bp, 119 predicted proteins | sample OX2MG_FD_202534 | JGI IMG/M metagenome (GOLD analysis project Ga0307373, IMG submission 202534) | Soil microbial communities from Risofladan, Vaasa, Finland - OX-2 | ecosystem: Environmental > Terrestrial > Soil > Coastal area > Acid sulfate soil | place: Finland: Risofladan, Vaasa... | reverse complement strand
ACCAAGACCAGTTTTACAGCCAGGAGCTGTGATGTAAACTCTCTCTTCTACTGGTACCAAAGCCCGGGCATGCCAGGTAAAGGTAAAGGCTCACGGCACAAAACCATTGCCATAACTGCCCGGTCACCCCTTCGTTGTCCCATCCCCAGGGGCGGTACCCGTTGGATTGGAAAACTTCTCCTCAAGAATCAGGTATTTTTCCTGGATCTCTCGTTCTCTAAGGCGATTACTGAGTTCCGCTGAGGCCGCGCAGACAGCGTTTAGCTTGCGCTGCAAAAAGTTCCGGATCGTTCCGATCCCCACCAGCACAACAAGCGTGCATTGGATACCGCCCAGCACTCTGATCGCGAGTATTTTCGGCAGATCAGTGGCAAAAAAGGGAATAAATACGGAATTGACAAGTGCTTCTGGCCACGAATATCGGACGCCGCCCACACGAGCGATTCCGTAGTAGCCGAATGAGAACAGAACAGCCATGTAAGCATAGACTGATCCCAAGAAGGCTATTCCTAGAACCCATGCCCACCTCGAAAGGATATACGGGTCTCTCAGAAAATCAAGCATCCTTCTGTAGCTGCTTACTTGATTCCACAAGGTCCTAAGCTCCACAGTTGGGGTGGAGTCGAGTGTCACCCCAGCAAGCCCAGCAAGTACCTTATCGAGGCTTGTTAATATATTCGCGCCAATTCGTTGCAACCATAGGTCTGAAAAGAGCACCATTTTCAAAATTAAACGTATCTTGCGCGCCAGATGTATAAGCACAACTACAAGGGACAACCAGACTATCACGGCATGGGTTGCGACAACCAGGAGGATACACCAAAGAAACGTGAACCTTCGGAAAGGGCGCAATAGGAAGCGCAGCAGCCCTGACGCATTTTCCGTCGCCTCGCTAGGGATTCCAGAACTCGTAGGCGGCCCCGGTAGGGTCGTCAAGGCCTTCTGGTCTGAAACAACAGCCTCGCCCATTTGCAGATTCCCTTGAACTTTCAGCCATCTATGGGTGGCCCGGATAAGCAAAAAGCAGAAATAGAGGAAATACATAAACAAGACGAAAGGGAAAAGGTAAATGTAAGCCAGGCTGCGAATAGTCTTCCAGAAGCCGGAGGCTGCAAGAAACGAGAACGAAAGCAACAGAGCGAAAAGCACAATCTCAGAGGAAGTGAGTCGAAGCAAGCCTGCGGCTCCGGAAATGACCGGCGACTGGATATTGAGGAAGAGGAGAGCATGAGTCCACAAGAGGACCGCCAGGAGAACGGTAGTAGCTTTTCTGATACCTTCAGCGACTTTTGTCATGGCCGGGCGAAAACGGAACCCCCAGTGGTTGTCTAGGGTGGCTCTGTACATACCGCTTAAGGCTGATGGGGCTCCGCGGGTCGCGTATCAATCGCGCCTTCTGCGGTGAGTGCAGCCACCGGCAACGGCGAAATCAGGACCACGACTATATACATCCAAAATGGCCTAAACACAAGCAGGTAGCCAGGTTTGGCGCGGGTGGCCGATACATTGCTGCTCTCCAATGTGGGCGATGACCGACCCCTGACATCAAACAAACGGTATACACCCCGCGCTTTCCAAATGCAAGGAACTAAGGAACCACAAGAAAGGCAAGCATGATGAATTGCGAATTACAAATTCTAAAAACAGCGGGGTAGCGCGGATCTTCAGATCCGCGGGTTTTGGCTTCGTAGTGGCGAGTTCATCCCGCCATCTGTAGGAATGGCGTCCTCACCGCCCGCCTTCGCGTTTTGCACCCGCGCCCGCAAACCAAACGGCAATGGCAAATGGCTTCATCGCTGCGAAGAAAAGCAGATTCCTCGCGGGTTTATCCTGAGACCCTTCGCTTTGCTCAGGGCCGTTCGCAAGCGGAGGGGCGAACGGACTCGGAATGACACCGTCGCGGGCAAATGGCGGGATAAACCCGCCGCTACAGGAGCGGGCGGTGGGGACACCACCCCTACAGGGAAAGGCCCGGCGGGCTTGGGTAACGACGTTCCGCAACAAGCTCCGGAGGAGCGATAGAATTTAGCCCACTGCGCAAGCGGTGGGTTCGCAAGCGATCCCCTCACCCCAGCCCTCTCCCGCCGGGAGAGGGGGAACCGCGAAGCGGTGGGCGAGGGCGCGGTTCCCAGGGCTTGCGCCCTGGGCTAAAATCTTCCGCCCCGGCCGGGGCTAAACCGGGGTAGCGCGGATCTTCAGATCCGCGGGTTTTGATTGGGTTCGCGGCCGCCAATCCGATGGCCCCGGAGAAAAGCAGGTTCCTCGCGGGTTTATCCCCGGCCTCAACATTCAGGGCGAGATTCCTCGCTGCGCTCGGAATGACATAGGGCGAAGGGCACGGAATGACACAGTGGCGGGCGCGTGGCGGGATAAACCCGCCGCTACGTTTTCGCGCCATTCCGAGGTAGCGCCGACCTTTAGGTCGGCACGGGTTGTCCCGCCGCCGGTGACTTGGCATAGCGATGATGCCAGATGCCGGGCTGAAGGCCGGCCCTACAAAACGCTGCAACGGCACAGCAACGGCGGTACAATAGCGCCGCCAAGGCAATGGGACAAACAAAGACCTTCCACCGGAAAAACATCCGGCTGCCGCGAGTCTATTACAGCGGCCGGCAGTGGTATTTTCTGACGGCGTGCACCCAGGACCGCGTCCCGCGGTTCCACGAACCGGGACTGGTATCCCGGCAACTCGCGTTGCTGACCGAACAGGCCCAGAAGAATCTCATTGACATCATTGCTTACTGCTTTATGCCGGACCACCTCCACCTGCTGGCCGCCGGGGCAAGTGACGACTCCGACGGTCTGGCATTTATGAGGACGTTCAAGCAGAGGTCGGGGTTCGCCTTCCAGAGATCCAGCGGAGAATCGTTGTGGCAGCACAAGTTTTACGACCACATCCTGCGCTCCCGGGAGCCATGGGAAGCGGTGGCCGGGTACATCTGGATGAACCCGGTCAGGAAAGGATTGTGCGCAAGCCCGGATGAGTGGCCGTTTTCCGGTTCTCAAACCGTGGACTGGAAACGGTTGCTGAGGCTGCCCGTCCCATCGTGGACCCCGCCCTGGTCGCACGGACGCTAGCGCGTGCGGAGGCCATGTAGCGCCGACCTTTAGGTCGGCACTTTGATAAAAGCACAATAGGTGTGCGGGGGGACAATGCCGGCTCCGCCGTAATGCCGGGCTGAAGCCCGGCGCTACAAAAGCATTACAGAAACGGCTACTTGATAACGCCCAGGTTGACGAGCTGCTTCCTTACCCGCTCCTTTTCCTCCTCCGTCGATTCAGCCAGCGGCAGGCGCGGCGGGCCCACGCGAACCCCCGCAAGCTCAATGGCCGCCCGGAGCGCCGGGATGGGGTTGACGCCTCCGGTGGGGACAAAGGATTTGAAGAAGGCGTCGAGCGCCTTGTGAATCTTCTCCGCTTCCTTGATCTTTCCCTCCAGGAACAGCTCAATCATCTTCCGCATCTTGTCCCCAATCACGTGGGCGCCGCCGCTGACCACGCCGACCGCGCCCTGCGCCAGCCCGCACAACACCATGATGTCGTCGCCATCGTAGATGGTGAAGCCCTCCGGAGCGGCCCGGGCGTATTCCGTCATCTGCGTGGGGTTCAGGCCGGCCTCATCCTTGATGCCCACAATGTTTTTGCAGTCCCGCGCCAGGCGTCCCACCGTATCCGGATTGATGTTGACGCCGGTGAATAGCGGAATGTTGTACAGCATGATGGGCAGGCGGGTGCTCTGGGAAATCGTTTTGTAATGAGCGTAGATCCCCTCCTGAGTGGGCCGGCAAAAATACGGCGCAATGATCAGCGCCGCGTCGTAGCCAAGCTTTTCAGCCTCCTGGGTCAGCAGAACCGCTTCCCGCGTGGAGGCAGCGCCCGTTCCGGCCGCCATCGGACGCCGGCCCGCCACCGCCTGCCGGGCAAACTTCAGCAACTCAACGCGCTCCTCAAAACGCTGCGTGTTGAATTCCCCGGTCGTCCCCTCAATCAGGAGACTGTCACAGTAATTGTGGGAAATCAGGTGCTCGATCAGATCCGCGGCGGCGGGGTAATCGATGTCCCCATTGTCTCGCTTGAAAGGCGTAACCATGGGAATGATGATCCGTCCCAGCAACTTGCCTAGATTGTCCATAGCGCATCCTCGCTTGAGATTTCAGCCGGATTTTGCAGCGTCGATTCCGGCTCTACCTGCAAGGTACGCCTGAACGCGGGCCGGGAATGTGCCGCAGATCACCGCTGTGGGGATGCCGGGGCTGGCGCGGGCAGGCGGTTGGCGGCCGGCCGAATACGCTCGATAACTAGGCTAGCATCAGCATTCGCCCCCGCCAAAGGCCTGAAATGGGATTTGTGGGATTTTCGGGACGAAAATTCACATTTTTTCAATTCATTGAACATAGGACTCTTACGAGAATTTTGCACGGCGCGAATTTGCCTTTTCAGCAAAAAGCGTTTCTAGAATGCACACCGGGTAGAATTTACGCTAAGGGTCCGAACTCCCATTCCGCATCGCTACCTCCCCGCGGCCACGGAAGCCCGGGCAATGTTCCAGCCGTCGACGGCCACGTAAGGCGTAGCGCCCTGCAAGGCATCGCCCGCGTAGCTCGCGGTCATTTCCCGCTCTTCTCCCGGCATCAGTTCAAAGTAGTTGTCCCGCCACAGCACCGGAAGAATCTCCCGCCCATGCGGCCTCCTGTTGACGCGAAGGTGAACGAGAAAGGCAAGGTGTGTCGATGGATTCCTGACCGTCACGCGAGTCACGTCCCGGCCGCCATCCTCGCGCGTCGAGGCGCGCACGTCGAGGCGCACCTCCGGCAGGCCATTCAGTTCCGTGAAGTCGGCGGAGTTGCTGGCCGGCGTGTGATTCGCCGTGGAACCCTGCCACTCCAGAACGTCCGGCTTGGTGGAAAGCCAGTAGAAGTTGGTGCTCTCCAATTTCCCCGCTGAATTCTTCAAAGTCAGGCGGAGAAAATATGTCGTTGAAAGGCCCTCCAGCTTGGGCACGTCAAAAACGCGGGTACTGCTATTCGGACCGATGCTAATTCTTTCTTCCTTCGAAAATTCCTTCTTCAGATGGATGTTGTAAACCGTGGCACTCACTTCGAGCTTTTGATACGGACGCAAAAGTGAATTCACCACCACCACAGAACGATCATCGTAGGAATACTGCACGTGAAGGGGTTCGCACGCCTTCTTGGTTCCGAAATAGCCGCCCGCCGGCCGCAGATAGTAGTCGTAGAGATGCCAGATCACGCCCGGCCACGCATTGTTGAGCATCCACTGAACAACACCCGTCGCAACAGGCTTGTTCCGGCGGAACGCTTCAAACATCGCTCGCTCGCCTTCGTAGGCCATCAGTTGCGACTTCTCGGCGTAGTCTTCGACGCCGGTTGCCGGGCCGTATCGTGCGTCCAGAGCTTTTGTAAAAGTGCCCAGGTTCGTGTACCCGCCGCCGCCGGCATGGAAGTTCCAGACTGAGTTAATCGGCCAGAGGTCTTTTTCCGGCAGCATCCTTTTGAGCGAGGACAGGGGAGGCACCGCCGGGCCGGGGCTGGTCTCCGTGTTGAATCCAAACGCCCCTCCATGTTGGGTATCCAGCAACCAGTAATTCGGAGGGACCCAGTTGTAAGGGCCGGTCATCTTCAATCCGGTCGGCCCGGTCACCGTCGTCACCTTCGCAGAGGCCGACGATTGGTGAGGATTGGGCCAATGGCATTCCGCCAGAACTTTCAAGTACATCCGCTCGACGCGCGGCGGTGGGTGGTTATCGCTTCCGTAAAGCCAGGTCAGCATCGAGGGGTGATTCCGCAAGCGGAGGAGTTGGTCCCGGAGCGAGTCAGCCGCGACCTGATAATCCTCAGGCTTCCAGGTCTTCCACTTTTCCCAATGGTCGCAACAGCACCAGCCCGCCAGCACCAGAATTCCGTAGCGGTCGCACAGGTTGAAGAAGTTGTCGTCGATGATCTTCCCTTCCAGGCGGAGCGTATTCAGGTGCATGTCCCTGACGTACTGGATCTCCTCTTCCGTCTTTTTCGGGTTGAAGCGCAACATCATGTCGGGACACCAGGCCGCGCCGAGGACCAGAATGGGTTTGCCATTCACCACGAATTGCCGATAGCCCTGAGCGTTAAACTTTGAGGTGATTTCGCGAACCCCGAACTGCGCTTCTTGGCTGTCGGAGACTTCGCCGCCCGTTTCAAACCGCAGTTTTACGTGATAGAGATTTTGAGGGCCCATCTGCCACGGCCACCACAAGCGCGGATGGCGGAGATTCAGTTGGGAAAATCGGCTGGGATCAAAAGTGACGTCGCGCTTCTCGTGCGGCTGGAGTTCCACTTCCTGCCGGAACTCGACATCGCCGATGTTGCCTTTCAGAACGCCGCGCACCCTGTGGCCGGTAGCGTTCTCAAGCGCCGCACGGACGGTCAGATGCGCAACGTCCAGATTCGGCAAATCGAATCGGGTCGCCACTTGCGGATGCCGCAGCGCGACCGGGCCCGTGGCGGTCACCGAGACCGGCAACCACAGTCCCATGTCCTTATCAGGGGGCGCGGGGTTCCAATCAACCCAGTTGAGGCCCAGATCATCGGCATGAGGCGCGGAAACCTCAACGGCAAGCGAATTCACCCGGCCCGGCCGGGCCGCGGCGGTCACGTTGAAGTCATAGGTACGCCACATGCCCACCACCTGCTTCGGCCCGGCAATCAGGCGCCCGTTCAGCCAGATGGCGGCGCGATAATTGATGCCCCCAAAGTGCAGCCAGATCTGCTTGCCCATAAAGCTCGAGGGCAACTGGAAGCTGGTCCGGTACCACCAGGGCGATTTGAACGGACTGCCCTCCGGCATGGGAAGGTTTGCAAAACCGGCGCCAATCGGGTAGCTGGTGCCGGGAATGTCGCGGAGATTCATCCCAAAGTACGGATGGCGGTAGACCTTGTTTTTAACCAGTGCGGCGAGAACCGTGGAAGGAACGGTGGTCTTGTACCAGCCGGACGCGCTGAAGCCGTTTTTCGAGACGGCGCTTCCCTGCTCAGGCACGCGCGCAGAGGACTGAAGGTTCCAGCCCTGAGCCAGCGTGACCCGAAGAGGTAATGAGCGCATCCCGGAAGCAGGTGCCGCGCAAATTGGCCCTCCCCCAACAACCAGCAATATGAGGAAAAGACCGGCACGCGTTCGCATCGCACCCTCCCAGGCTCAAAATGAATTTCGCTTCGCTCGCCCTTAAACTACGGGCGCGTGCTCAGCGCGGCACGACAGGCAGCACCAACGCGGACGGATGCGCGCTGTCGTGACAGATCACATTGGTCGCCTTCACCATGCGCGTTGCAGATTCCGGTTCGCCGCCCGTATTGGGATTGCGGTCAAAGCGCGGGAAATTGCTGCTGGAAACCTCCAGCCGCAACTTATGTCCCGCCTTGAAGACGTTGCTGGTGGACCAGAGGTCAATGGTGAACTTGTAGACCTGGCCGGGATTCATGAATTCCGGCTTCACCTGCGAATCCCGATAGCGCGCGCGGATGATCCCTTCCGTGAGATTTTGCGCAAATCCATTGGGCCACACATCGACCAGCTTACCGGTAAAATCCGTATCGACCGCCGAGGAACTGGCGTACAGCACCAGCTTGACGTGGCCCGTAACCTCAAAGTCGTGCTTGAATGCCGGCGTGGTGTAAACCAGAACGTCGGGCCGGGCTTCATCGGGGCGCTGATCGACAGGGCCGGCCCCCAATTCAGAGGTATTGCAACAGAGCGGCCCGCCCAGGGTGGGCACCGGATTCTTGGGGTTGTAGACGTAACGGTCAGAAGGCTCGGAGTTTGGCGGCAAGGTGGAAAGGCTGCCATCACCGGTGAGCAGGTTCGCTTTGCCGGCGGAGTGGAGATAATATTCGGTGCTTTTTGCCTGCGCCGGCGGCCAACTGTCTTCTTCGCGCCACTTGTTGATGCCCATCACAAAAATCTTCACCGTCTTCTCGTTTTCAATTCCGTTATCAATCCCTTTCAGGAGATGGTCGTACCAGCGGAACTGGAGGGCGTCAAAATTGACCACCGACTGCGGCCCAAAATCGAGGCTTCCGACCGTCTCGCCCATGCCTGCGTGGCCGCCCACAATGACCAACAGGCGCTGGCCGTTGCGCGCGGCCTCGCTGCCGCCGTGAGCTTTGATGCCCAGGTAGTTCTTCAGCGCGCCGCCCTGAAAGAGGTCGTACCAGCCGGCGACGATAAAAGCGGGCACCTTGATCTGGTCGTAGTGGTCCTCAATCGACCAGCGCTGCCAATAACCGTCAAAGCTCGGATGCTTGAGCCAGTCGAGAAAATAGGGGGCGAGCGTCTGGAGGCCCGCGGGACCGATCGTGTCACCCGGAAAATTAAACAGGGAAAACTGGCTGAGCGGCAGCGCCCAGATTCCTTCTTTGGCGTTTGCATTGGCGCCGACGTGCCGGTGGAGAGTGTCCTCGGCAAGCCCTGAAGTCCAGGACTCATTGAACCACTGCTCGAACGCGCCGCCCTGATAGGTCCAGCCGTCGTGATAATTCGACGCGGTCACGATGGGGAAAATGCCCGCCAGGTGCGGCGGATGGGCAATGGCCGCGAGCATTTGCGTGGCGCCCACGTAGGAACCGCCAACCATGCCCACTTTGCCATCTGAATACGGCAGCTTGGCCGCCCACTCCACGGTGTCGTAACCGTCCTGGGATTCGTACTTGAAGGGATACCACTCGCCCTTGGAGGTGTAGCGGCCCCGCACGTCCTGGATGATGGCCACGTAGCCGCGCTCGGCCGCCTTGACGCCGAAACCGATGCCCCCGTCTTTGTTGTAAGGCGTTCGCTCGAGAAGGACCGGAAACTTACCCGGTGCGTCAGGCCGGTAAACATCCGCTTTCAGCACCACGCCGTCCCGCATGGTGGCCGGAACGCCGCGTTCGATGATGACCTGGTAGCGCTCGGCAGCACAAACCGGAATAGCCGCCAGGACAATCGCCGCAAGGGTTCCGTAAAAACAAGCTGGGATTCGTTTCATGCTTCGCTCCAAGAAAGTAGAAGATCCGTGAGAACCACGATGGTATTCGGGCTTGGCCTTTATGGCAAGCTCTCTGCCTGTTCCAGCCGCGATTGGGTTTTAGCTAATGGAAAAACTGTCGAACTGCGCCCGGTTCCATCCCGTGCCGACCCCCGCCATGCCTTTCCTGTGGGTTTCATCGATGACGCTCGAAACCGGGATGCCGTCGATGAAAGCCCGGATTGTTTTCCCCTTAAAAGCCAGCGCAAGCTGATGCCAGGTCTTGAGTGAGAATGGAATTTTGCCCGACGCCAGCTTCACAGCGGGAGTCTCAAACACCTCGCTGTTAAGTTCCCAACGGCCATCCCCCCAGACAGCCAGCACATATCCGCTGTACCAGCGGGCCTGCCTGTCATGGCCCCAGTCCGCAGTATCCATGCGGCCGGCCAGGATAACATCGCCGGGCTCCTCGAGCAGCACGTCGGTCTTGACGTGATAATCGGACCAATCCGAGCTCCCAAGAAAAGTGAAAGGTTCGTGAATAATGTTCCCCCAGGAGATCGGAAGCCGGTTGACAACCTGCCGCAGACATCTCCCTTGCCCGGCCGCTCGGGGGGCGACTTCAAACGCGCCGGATTGGTCTGAGAAGTACTTGGGGCTTTTGCCAATAGCGGCACGCTCAAAGTTCTCGGCATACGGAAATGGAAAGGGAGACGCCGGCGGCGGAGCGGCGGAGCCTTTACCCTGGCCGGTTGTGGTGGTCAGCGAATAGATGGAATCCGGTTCCAGGGTAATAGCGAACCGACCGTTCCGCGCCTTAAGGCATGCCAACTTCTCGAATTGCTTCGAAGAATTCGTGCGCCAGACGTGAAGGGCACCGGTTGGCAGGCCTCCAGAGACTTGAAACACGGCCTCCTGAGGCTCGCGGGCGTCGACCGTTTCCAGGACGAGGCTGTAATCGCCGGAGGACGGAGCCTTGAGCGCCACATAGCTTCCCTTGCCGTTAAGGTATCCGCAAGCGCTGTCGATGTACCGCCAGCCGGGTTGGACGAATTGGGTGGTATGAGCGGTGGCCCATACGGCGGGCTGAACATCGTAGTGGCCTGACCACGGGGTGTTCGCCTTCATAAATCCTGAATCTGGAAGCGGCAGGTTTTCGTAATAGGAGGAAATCGGGCTCCAGATCTCCGTCTTGGTCATTTTGCCTTCAATATAGTTCCGGTTGTAGATCTTGACCAGCTCCTCGGCCCCCTTCCAGTCTCCGCGCCAGGGTCCGTCTTCACTGGCCCAGAGCGGCTTGCCACAGCGTTGGGCCGCAGGAGTGCTGGAATAAGTCGAGGGCTGGGTACGCGAGTAACCCGGGTAATGAACACCCACGGCGGAGATGGCTTTTCTCAACTCGGCGTCTTTCTCCATGCTTTCGACGATTCGCCATTTATTCACGTCATCAGCGGCGACGATTTTGGTAACAAGGCCGTTCGCCAGCAGCGTCTTTTTCAGCAGTTTGATGTACCGGACATCGGAGCCCATCTCGTTCCAGATGCCGACATAATCAATCTCCAGGCCATAATGCCGCCGGGCGCCCTGGATGAACTTCACCATGTAGTTCGCCATGTCGGAGGAAAAGAACCTGCCATTCCCAATCCAGCCCGGCGCGCCCCACGGAAGCATATCAAGAATGATTCTGGGATTCCTCGCCTTGGCTTCTTTCATCAGCCACCATTCATATCCCCGGTGATAGTTTTCATCCGTGCGGGTGTGCATGTGACTCGGCTCAGACCCGTCGGTGGAGTTCGTATCGCCACCGACTTCAACCTTCAGGTGCTGAAGAGACGCTCCGTAATTCGGCTTGAAGAGGTAATCCAGGATTTCGGCCCGCTGCGGCTCGGGGTAGTCGATCAGCAGCCGCGATGACGCGCCGGCGCTCACCGCTCCAAGGCCTTCAAAGACCCTGCCGCCTTGCGCGCCATCGATTTTGACGGTGGTTTCCCTTGGGCGCAACGGCAGGGGCTTGCCGGAAATAAATGCAACAGTCCCCAGGCCTGAAGCTGAATCCTGCAGAAACTTGCGGCGGCCTATTCGTCTGCTCATTTTTATCTCTCCAATTTGAGAGCGGATACGTGCCCGGGAACTCTGGGACGGCGTGCGGATATCCTTACAACGATTCCGCGCCATCGCACACTAGGAGTTCGCAATAAGGGCTCCTATTGTATGTCGTTTTTTTTCAGGGCTCACGCAAAAGTGGAAACGTTTGAAAACGGCGGGTCGCTCCACCGGAAGGGTGCCTAGCCGGCCTCCGGCTGAAGATTTCGAGCGCCGACGGTGCAGCGCAAAGGCCGCATGCCATAGAGCAAGCAGACAAAACCAGCAGGCACAATGTCAGGCTTGCCCCGGCTGCGGGCTCTGTGCTGTCACTTTTTTTCAGGATTCTTTGCCGGCAAGAATTTCACCAGCCTCAGCCGATTTCCTTCGCGATGGCATGCGTCGTAACAACTGAAATCGGTAGAGTTAAAGCGGGTTCCAGAGCCCCCGGGACGGATTTCATCCGGAGAGTGGGGTTCGGCCAACTCCGGCCCCGCCTTCGGGGCCAACCCTTCCAGGACAAACTCCAAGCGGTCCGGATAAGCAACGATCTCAACCGACAGCATGTTCGCCGGCTGGCCGGCGTAAGCTTGGCAGGCCACGTGGCTGGCGGCTTCTTCAATTGCCAGGGCGAGGCAATCCGAGTCTGCATCAGAAAATCCGTTTTCCGACGCTTGGCTTTTTACAGCACCGCGAAGGATGGGCAAGAGCCTCAACTCGCTGCTGATAGCAATTTTCATCGCTCACCACGGTTCAGGATCAGATGAGCCATTGGGACGGTGATAAGATCCCATGCCGATTCCCCGGCCCTCAAAGCGCTCTTGATCCACAGCTTGTTCAATTTAAACTGCGTCCTGCGTCTTGTAATCGCAGGCTTCGCGGCAATCCAGGCAGTAGTACTGCCCGTCCTCTGTAAGCCGCACGCCATAATCTGAATGACAGAGTACGCAGTATTTGTCGCAGCGACAACGCTCTTCCGGCTGTCCGCAGAGGTAACATTGGAATATCTTCCGTTCCATCCGACAGATCTTCCTTTCGCCGCACGCCGTTTTTCTATCCTCATTCTTAGTCAACCTATCGGCAAAATCAACTCCGGACAGGTGGCATAACCCTGCCTTGACCCTTTTCCTCCGTAAATGTTACGCTCCATAATTCACTATCACTGAAGGCTTGAAACCAGGAGAATCTGCTTGGCCACCCCTGAAACGCGCGGGGCAAAACGCACCGCGCTTTACGCAATCCACAAAGCAGCAGGCGCGAAGATGGCCGAATTTGGCGGCTGGGAGATGCCCATCGAATATGCGGGCATTACCCAGGAGCACCTGGCGGTCCGAAACGCCGCCGGCATCTTCGACGTCAGCCATATGGGGGAAATCTCCGTCCGGGGCCCTCAGGCTCTTGGGTTGCTTCAGGAACTGACATCGAATGACGTCGCGCGGTTGAAGGTCTTTCAGGCTCAGTACTCAGCCTTGATGTATCCTGAAGGGAGCGCGGTGGATGATTGCGTCGTCCACCGGCTGGGCGAAGATCACTATTTCATTTGCGTGAACGCCGCAAACACCGATAAGGATTTTGAGTGGATTGTGGCGCACAACAAGGCCGGGGCGGAAGTCCAAAACGTTTCATCCCAATATTCCCAGATTGCTTTGCAGGGCCCCCGGGCGGCGGATATTTTAAGTAAAGTGACGGGCTTCGACCTGGCCTCGCTCCGCTATTACTGGTGTGGCGATGCTCAATGCTGCGGGGTCAAAGGCCTTTTGGCACGGACGGGGTATACGGGCGAAGATGGGTTTGAGTTCTACTTTGCGCCTGAAAACTCCGAGCGAGTTTGGAACGCTTTGCTCGAAACCGGCCGCGATGAAGGATTGCAACCCGTCGGCCTGGGAGCCCGCAACACTTTACGGCTGGAGGCAGGGTATCCTCTATACGGACATGAGTTGGATCAGGACACAACTCTCCTTGAGGCCAATCTGGGCTGGATCTGCAAACTGGACAAAGGCGAGTTCCTGGGAAGAAACGTGCTCCAGAAACAGCTCGAGGAAGGCGTTCGCAAAAAACTCGTGGGGCTTGAAATGCTGGAGCCCGGAATCGCGCGTGACGGCTATCCGGTGTGGATGGAGAGCCAAAAGGTAGGGCAGGTTACCAGCGGCTCACCCGCTCCCTTCCTGAAAAAGAATATTGGGCTTGCTTTCGTGCCCCCGGCGGCAGCCGGCGCAGGGCGAGAAATGAAAATCGAAATCCGAACCCGGCAAGTGCGCGCGCGCCAAGTGCCACTACCTTTTTACAAGCGGCAAAAGTAGGATAGAGATATAGTTTTAAGGGACCCGGCATAGGGGCAAAACGGCTGGGTCGAGACAATCAAACCTATCGGAGCGTGGTTCCCATGTATCCTGACGAATTCCAATACACCAAAGATCATGAATGGATTCAAGTGGACGAAGACACCGGAACGATCGGAATTACCGACCATGCCCAGAAAGAATTGGGCGATATCGTTTATGTTGAACTCCCGAAGATAGGCGATCCGTTGGCGGCGTCGGAGACCTTTGGGACCGTCGAGTCTGTCAAGGCGGTTTCGGAAGTCTACTCGCCGGTGACGGGAGAGGTGACCGGCGTCAACGGCAAACTCCAAAACCATCCGGAGATTTTGAATACCGACCCCCACGGATCGGCCTGGCTGGTTCGAGTCCATCTCTCCGACCCTAAGGAACTCGAGAAGTTGATGTCCGCAGAGGAATACGAGGCTTACATCCAGGAGGATAAGGCCCACTGATGCGCTATCTCCCCAATTCTCCCGGCGACCGGGCTGAAATGCTCCGCACAATCGGTTACAGTTCCCTTGAAGACCTCTTTTCCCAGATTCCTCAAGCGATTCGGTTCCAAGGCCGGCTGAACCTGCCCGGTCCGCTCTCGGAACAGGAAATCCTGGATTTCTTCCGGGACGCGGCCCGCCAAAGCAGCCGCGAATACGTGTCGCTGCTCGGCGCAGGAGCCTACTCCCATTTCCGTCCGGCCGCCGTCGATGCCATGCTTTCCCGGGGTGAATTCTTTACCGCCTACACACCCTACCAGGCGGAACTGGCCCAGGGAACCTTGCAGGCGATGTTTGAGTTCCAGACCTTGATGGCCCAGCTGACCGGCATGGAAGTTTCGAACGCCTCGCTCTACGATGGCTCCACAGCCACCACCGAAGCCGTCTTGATGGCGCTTCGGCTAACGCGGCGCAACCGCGTGGTGGTGGCACGAACCCTCCATCCCGAGTACCGCGAAGTCATGGCAACGTACGTTCGGCACCTGGGAACCGAAATTGTCGAGGTTCCCTATTCAGCTTCCGGACAGCTGGACATGGAAGAGTTGGAGCAGGCTCTTAAGCAGGAAACGGCCGCGGTGGTGCTCCAGTCACCCAATTTCTTTGGGGCGATCGAGCCTTCCGGAGAGATTGCCGAGCTTGCGCACCGAAGCGGAGCGTTGCTGGTGGCTACCGTGACCGAGCCGCTTTCGCTCGCGGTCGTCAAACCGCCAACCGACGCCGACATCGTTGCCGGAGAGGCGCAGTCCTTCGGCGTTCCGGTAGCCTTTGGCGGACCCTACGTCGGGTTCCTGGCAACTCGTGAAAAGTTTGTGCGCCAAATGCCGGGGCGTCTGGTCGGGCAGACGGTCGACACCCAGGGCCGGCGGGGATTTGTCCTGACGCTTGCCACTCGCGAGCAACACATCCGCCGTGAAAAAGCCACCTCCAACATCTGCACCAACCAGTCCTTGTGCGCGCTGGCCGCCACCATCTATCTCTGCTTGCTGGGGAAAGAAGGACTGAAGGCTTTGGCCGAGCAGAACCTGGCCAAAGCCCATTACGCTGCCCGGCAACTCCAGGAAGTCCCGGGCGCCGCGATTCCCTTTACCGCCCCATACTTCAATGAGTTTGTGGTCAAGGCTCCGGGCAAAGCGGAAGATGTTCTCCGTGAACTTCGCCGGGAAAAAATCCTGGGCGGCGTGAGTCTGGGGCCATTCTATCCGGAACTTGAAGATCATCTTCTGGTTTGCGTCACTGAAACCGTCGATAAGGCCACCCTCGACCGCATGACAGGCGTATACAGGCAGTTCGCGAATCGCACGGAAACAGGCAATGGAGCAAAGACAGCGGCACCCCATGCCGTAGGTCAGGAGAAATGATGAAGGACCAGATCCGGCATGCCAGGACCCACGTCACTCGCAACGAAGATTTGATTTTTGAGAGAAGTTCGCCCGGTAAATCCGGCGTCGATTTGTCTCCCCTGGACGTGCCAGCGGTTCCAGCATCGGAGATTCTCGGCAAGGAATTTTATCGCGCTGAAATTCCAGGTTTCCCGGAAGTTTCAGAGCTTGAAGTCATCCGGCACTTTACGCGCCTCTCAACCTGGAACTACGGCGTCGATACGGGACTTTATCCGCTGGGGTCTTGTACCATGAAGTACAATCCCCGCATCAACGAGGTTGTGGCACGGCTAGAGGGCCTGGCAACCGACCATCCCTATGCGCCCGCGGAACTCGCTCAGGGCTGCCTGCGAGTCCTTTACGAAACAGCGCAGTGCCTCAAAGAAATTACGGGCATGGATGCCGTTTCACTGCAACCGGCCGCCGGCGCCCAGGGTGAGTTGTCCGGAATCTTGATGATTCAGGCCTGCCTTACTGACCGCGGCAATCCTCGAAAGTATATTTTGATTCCCGATTCCGCCCACGGCACCAACCCGGCCAGCGTCACCACCTCCGGCTACCAAGTCCGGCCCTTGAAATCCGATACTCACGGCTCAATTGATCTTGCTGAACTTGATCGGGCCATGACGGAGGAAGTTGCCGGACTGATGCTCACGAATCCCAATACGCTCGGGATATTCGAAGTCCGGATTCGCGAAATCTGCGACCTGATCCATCAAAGGGGCGGGCTTGTTTACATGGACGGGGCCAACATGAATGCGCTTGTGGGCGTTGCGCGCCCGGCAGAGTTCGGCGTGGACGTGATGCACCTGAACCTCCACAAGACGTTCACAACTCCGCATGGAGGCGGGGGGCCTGGCTCCGGTCCCGTAGCCGTCCGCGACTTCCTGGAGCCCTATCTTCCCTCGCCCACCATTGAGCGCGCAGCGGACGGAACCTACCAGCTTAATGACAACCGGCCAAAAAGCATCGGCCGGGTGCGAGCCTTCTACGGAAATTTCGGGATGGCCGTGCGCGCCCTGGCTTATATTCTGGCCAATGGAGGCGAGGGACTTCTCCAGACCACCCAGGACGCCGTGCTCAATGCCAATTACGTGATGCAACAGCTGCGGGACACCTACGATCTTCCCTATGACGAGCCTTGCATGCACGAGTGCGTGCTTTCCGATCGCCGCCAGGCCGTGCGCGGCGTCCACACCGGCGACATCGCCAAGCGCCTGATCGATTACGGCTTTCACCCTTACACGACCGCGTTCCCGCTGATCGTGCAGGGCGCCTTGATGATTGAGCCTACAGAAAGCGCCAGCAAGGAAGAACTTGACGAGTTTATTGAGGCCATGCGGGCCGTGGCGGAAGAAATCGAAGAAGACCCCGAGTTTGTCCTGAAGGCGCCTCACGCGACGCGCATCAGCCGCCTTGACGAGGCCACGGCTGCCCGCCGGCCGGTCCTTCGCTGGAAGGAATAGATGAATCAGCGCCGGGATTTTTTGAAAACCTCCGCAGCTATGCTAGCCTCTGGAATGGGACTCGGCATGGCCAACCAAGCACGGCAGGATCTGTCACCAAAGGCGTTTCAAGCTTTCCAGGCAAAGCGCCGGAAGGAACTCTGGGGACTTTTGGGCGACCTGCCCTGGGACCACAAACCGCGTCCGCCCAAAGTTGTTAGCGTCGAAAAACACCCCGGCTATCGTCTGGAACGGCTGGTGCTTGACCTGAACGGCCTCGAACCCGTTCCCGCCTTGCTGCTGATTCCCGACAAAAGACAAGACTCGGCTCCGGGACTGCTCTTCATCCATTGGCATGGCGGCATGTACGACCTTGGAAAGGAGCAACTGCTCCTGGGAACCAAAGTGCAGCCGGCCTATGCCCAGGTGTGCGCGGAAAAAGGATTGGTGACTCTGGCCATTGATAGCTGGTGCTTTGGCGAGCGTAAACACGAAAAAGACGGCCACACCGGCGAAGAGGACACTTTCAAGCTGATGCTGTGGCGTGGCCGGGTGCTGTGGGGCATGATGATGTGTGACGAATTGAGGGCCCTCGATTACCTGGCGAGCCGTCCGGAAGTCGATGCCAATCGCTTGGGCGCCTTTGGGATGTCCATGGGTTCCACTAAGGCATGGTGGCTGGCAGCCTTCGATCCCCGGGTCCGCGCTTGCATCGACATTTGCTGCCTTACCGACTATGAAGAACTGATCAGGACACACAATCTGAAGGGCCACAGCATTTATTATTACGTCCCTTCCCTGCTCAAGCATTTCGAGTCAGCCCAAATCAACGAACTGATCGTTCCCCGCCCCCGCCTTAGCCTGAACGGGCGCCATGACCACCTCACGCCGCCACTCGGGGTGGAACGCATTCGAGATTATGTTTATCCCTTGTATGAGAAATTCGGCCGGAGCCAAGATTGCAAAATCGAGTTATTTGACTGCGCGCACCAGGAACTGCCTGAGATGCGCCGGTTGGTGCTGGCCTGGATGGATCGATATCTAGCGAGACAAAGTCCCGAGTCCGTGCAGACCACAACATCTAGGGCCTCAGGAAATTTTGCCCCACCATCTTGAGCTTTTCTCTTTACACAAACCGTTATTCATGATAGTTTCGACGGAGATTCAGGGGATGCTCGCGTAAGCCTTTTTTTGCGCGCCAAAGGAGTCGATGGGGCGAGCATATTGATCGCAAAATGCTTCTTCCTCCACGAGAGCAGGCCGCAGGCAGGTGACTGGCCACCGGACGCGCTCGCTACAGGATCCTGTTACCGATTCGCTCTTGAAATTTTTCATAGCCCAACCACCAAACGGGCTCCAGCTACTCCAGGGAGGCTTTTCTCTTGTTGAAATTAAAACGATTAGAGCTGCTCGGCTTTAAGTCCTTTGCAGACCGCACGCGCCTGGACTTTCTTGACGGGACGGTAGGCGTGGTAGGACCGAACGGCTGCGGCAAATCAAATCTCTCTGACTCCATCAACTGGGTTCTAGGTGAACAGAGCGCCCGCTTGCTGCGTGGCGAGCGGATGACCGATGTGATCTTTAACGGTACCGGCACCCGCCCTCCCACGGGCATGGCGGAAGTAAGCATGACGCTGGAAGATCCGGAATACGATAGCGCCGCCGAACCGGAAGAGGATCATCAGCCGGAATACTTTCATGCCGACCTGCCCGAAAATTCGTCAAGCCCCAAAGAAGAATTGGCGCGCGCTGGCGGGAACGGCTCTTCACGGAAGGCCCACCTAAAGGCCGGTTCCGGCCAGGTTACAGTAACCCGGCGCCTCTTCAGGTCCGGTGAAAGCGAATACCTGATCAACGGCCGCGCCAGCCGCCTGCGCGACATTCAGGATCTTTTCATGGGATCCGGCCTTGGCCCGGAATCTTACGCGATCATCGAGCAGGGCCGCATCGGCCAAATTTTGAGTTCCAAGCCGTCAGACCGGCGCCTGATTCTGGAAGAGGCCGCCGGGATCTCAAAGTTCAAAGCCCGCAAGCGGGCGGCGGAACTGAAGCTGGAATCTTCCCGTGGCAATCTGTCCCGCATCACAGACATTCTGGAAGAAGTCACCAAGCAGGTGAATTCCCTCAAACGCCAGGCTTCCAAGGCCCGCCGGTTTCGCGAACTGCAGGAAGAGATGCTGGGCCGCCAGAAGGTTACCCTTGCCTCCCGGCTGAAGAGGCTGGAAACCGAGTGCAAGGGGCTTCACCAGGAATTTGAAAAGCTGGATTCTGCCTGCTCCGAGACGGCCAAGCAGCTTGAGCAGCTTGAGGCCGACCAAGTCTCCACGACAAAACGCTGCGAGCAGATTGACAGCGAGCTGACGTTGTTGCGCGAAGCTTTGTCAGAAAACGAACTGGAGAGGCAGCGGCTCGAATCACGTTTTGAACAGATCCGGCAGCAGATTGCCGCGCTCGATTCCCGAAGCGGGGAAGCAAGGCAGGAGAGTGAGCAGCTTCAGGTTCGGATCGAAGCGCTGGAACAGGAAGCAAGCCTGCGGGCCGAGGAAAATGCACGCCTGATTGAAGAGCGAACCGCCGCCCAGGAAGCTGGCGCCCGGCTCCTTGAACAGCAGGAGGAACTTGGGAGTCGCATCCGCGACCGGGAGTACTTGATCGAGCAGTCACGCCAGGCGCTACTAGCCGCCATCAGCCGGACCGCCGATCTTCGCAATCAGCTTGTCCAGGCTGAAGAGATGGCCCTTGCGCTCGACCGCCAGGAAGCGCGCGCCGACTCCGAGCAAGCCGTGGTTGAAAGCGAACGCCAGCGCCATGCGGCAGAGCTTGAGAGCTTGACTTCAGGCAACGAACGATTTAAAAACGACCTGGCACAGTTGGCCGCCGCAGTTTCCCAAACGGCCGCGATGCTTGATCAAACCCAGAAAGAAGAAATTGCCAAACGCCGGGAACTTGAAGATCGCCGCCGTGAATTGTCCGGCATGGAAGCTCGCAAACAGACGCTCGAAGAGTCTTTGGCGCGGCACGCTTACTCAACGGAAAGCGTTCGCCGGCTGCTAAACGGGGAGATTCCGACCAATGGCCACCATTTCAAGCCGCTCGGCGTCCTGGCGGATTTTCTGGAAGTTTCTCCCGGGTATGAAGAAACGGTGGAAGAATTCTTGAAGTCAGAGTTGGATTGCGTGGTGGTGGAGGAACATGCGGAAGCACGCTCTGGAATTTCACTTCTCCAGGCGGAAGGCAAGGGGCGGTCAACGTTTTTTGTGACGAGGATGTCCCCAAGCGCGCCTTCAAACAGTAACGGCGATCTTCATCTCCCGCAGGAATCCGGCGTCGTCGCCCGGCTGAAAGACTTGGTGCGATTTGAAGCCAGCCTGGGACTGAACGGCGATCTACCGCTGCCCTCACTCGGAAAAGCTTACCTGGTGGAGAATGCGGCGGCCGCTGAACGGCTGGCGGCCGGTTATCCCGAATATCACTTTCTGACGCCCTCCGGCGAGCACTATCACCACCGGCTCGTTTCGGGCGGCCGAGGATCGAGCGCAGGGCCGCTTGCTCTGCGTCGCGATTTCCGTGAACTGGAACGCCACACCACCGTAGTCCAGTCGAGCATTGAGGCCGGGCAGGCGCAACTGGCTGAGATTGAAGGGTTTGTCGCCAAGACCAGGGAGGAACTGGGCAAACTGACCGCGGCCAAGCAGGACTCTGAAAAAAGTCTTGTCGTCGGGGCGGAGCGGTTGCGCCAAACCCAGGATGCGCTGAACCGCACAACCGAGCGGCTTCGCCTGCTCACCGAAGAGAGCGCCAAGCTCACCGGAGAAAGAGGAAAGCTCCAGGAGCGCCAGGCAAGCCTCAAAGTTCGACTGGAAGCTGAAGGCTCTGAAAAATCACGTCTGGAGATGGAAATCGCCGAAAACACCCAAGGCGTCAGTGAAATGCGCCTGCAGTTTGACCAGGGAAGCCAGAACTTGGCGCGGGCACAAGCGCGCTTTAGCACCCTTGAAGAACGCACCCGAGCGCTTGAGTCAGAACGGTCGCGCATGGCATCACAAATCAAGGAAACTTCGGAACGGCTGGATCATTTGACTCAACAGATTGGCAAATGGGGCGAGGAGCAACGGCGACTGGCCGAGGAATCGGAAGCCCTTGGAACCCGCAGCACCGAACTCGAAATCAGCCTTGCCGGCCTCAAAGAAAAATCGGCGCTCATCACAAGTGAACTGCAGATCGTCCGTGCCCGGCGCGATGAACTTCGTCCGCAGGTTGAATCGGCGCGAGCCCAATATGAAGCGGACCGGGAAAAACGCTCCGAGGTTGAAGTCGCCATGGCGCGCGCAGAGTCTGACCGCGATCACCATGCTCAGCAATGCCGGGAGGCTCTCGATCGAGAGCCCGAGGCACTGCTGGTTGAACTCGCTGAAGAGGAAGCCCTTTCCGGCGCAGAACTCGAGGCCGCCGAGGAGCAGGTTCGCGAGCTTAAGAAACGGATCGATAACCTTGGCCCACTCAACATGATGGCGCTTGAAGAACTTAAAGAAGCGGAAGAGCGCTATGAATTTCTGGAATCTCAACGGCAGGATTTACTCTCCTCCATCGAAGACATGACCCAGGCTATCCGGGAGATCGACCGCCTTTCCCGGCAGCAATTTCTGGAAGCCTATAAGGCCATCAACGTGTTCTTCGCGGAGTCGTTTCGGACGCTCTTTGGCGGAGGAATGGGACAGTTGCGGCTGACCGACGAAGAGGATGCCAATAGCGGCCTGGATATTGTGGCGCAACCGCCCGGCAAGCGACTCCAAAACATCCTGCTCCTTTCCGGAGGCGAAAAAGCCCTGGCTGCCATCGCGCTGTTGATTGCCATCTTCCGGTACACCCCAAGCCCCTTTTGCGTTTTGGATGAAGTTGACGCCCCGCTTGATGATTCAAACGTCGAAAGATTTACGCGGCTGATTCACCAGATGAGCCGCACCTCGCAGTTTATCCTGATTACCCACAATAAGCGGACGATGGAAATCGCCAGCGCGATCTACGGAGTAACCATGGAGAGCCCCGGCGTTTCCAAACTTGTGTCGGTTAAACTTGAAGACGTTGAAGAGCCGGTAGCAGTTTCAGCCTGATCAGGCTCTGCCCGGAAAGTTCGCGTTTTTTTGATTTGCGGCAGTTGAAGACTCTTATCCCTGCTGGAATCTTCAACTTCACTCGTCCGATAAGCTCTTATTTGGACCGCGTGCCGCACGTTGCGGCATGCCGCTTACGCTTTTTTCGTTGACAACTTCTCACGATGTTTTAAAATGAGCGCTGTTCAACTTCATCGCTATGCAGGCAATGCACACATCAGTCCTTCTTGAAACTAAGATACCGGGGATGAAACCCTTTTCTCGAGGGAAGGTCCGCGATATTTACGAGATCGCAGGGGATAAACTCCTGATTGTCGCAACGGACCGCATCTCGGCTTTCGACGTCATTCTGGGCGCCGGGATTCCGGCGAAGGGCAGAGTCCTCACCCAACTCTCGTGCTTTTGGTTTGATCGCTTCCGGGATTTGCTCCCCACCCATTTCCTAACGGCTCAGATTTCAGAATACCCTGAGCAGCTTCAACCTTTCGCCGACCAACTGGAAGGAAGGTCGATGCTGGTGAGAAAGACGCAACCCTTTCCCATCGAATGCGTTGTGCGGGGGTACCTAGCCGGATCGGGGTGGAAAGAGTATCGGACCAGCGGCACGGTATGCGGAATCAAACTGCCTGCGGGTCTTGTCGAATCCTCTCGTCTCGATGAACCGATTTTCACGCCGGCAACAAAAAGTCAAACAGGCCACGATGAAAACATTTCCTTTGAGGAAATGGCCGCCAGCATTGGAAAGCCCGTCGCCGAGAAACTCCGCGACCTGAGCCTAAAAGTTTATACAGAGGCACGGAAGTACGCAGAAGACCGGGGAATTTTAATTGCGGACACAAAATTCGAATGGGGTCAAATTGGAAATCAAATTTTTCTGATCGACGAAGTCCTCACTCCCGATTCTTCGCGGTTTTGGCCCAAGGACAGCTACGCGCCCGGAAAATCCCAGCCCTCTTTTGACAAGCAGTTCGTGCGGGACTATCTGGAATCCGTTCACTGGAACAAACAGCCTCCCCCGCCGCCTCTTCCCTCCGAGATCATCGAGAAGACAAGCAAAAAGTATCGGGAAGCGTACCAGTTGTTAACCGGAGAGACACTGAACTGCTGACAAAAAACGGCCCGGAAACAGCATGGCGAACTGGAATTGGCTTGACTGGGTCTTAGCAGCAATCGTTCTTCTTTCCGTCATTACCGCCATCTTCAAAGGCTTTGTCGGTGAGTTAATTTCATTGGCCTCGGTGGTGGCTGCGGTGGGGGTTGCCATCCTGAATTACGGACGCTTGGCTCCCGACCTCGAAGATCTCACTCGATCTCATGCAATCGCTCTGGGGATCAGTTTTCTTTTATTGTTCTTCGGGACACTGCTCATCGGAGCGTTCGTCGCGGCGCTGGCGCGGAAGTTGATTCAGCGGGCAGAGCTGCAATGGTTTGATCGTTTCCTGGGAGGGATCTTCGGGCTGGTGCGGGGGGTCCTGGTCGATTGCATTGTGCTGTTGATTCTGATGGCATTTGCGATCAAAGGGGAAGCCGTCCAGGAATCAACGTTGGCGCCTTATATAACATCTGGGTCCCGGCTGATCGCTATCATCATGCCGCGCGAAGTTAAAAGGGACTTCCAGGCGGGCTTTGAAAGGTTCAGGCTGACCCTGCATCAAGCTGACAAGAAAACTTTAGAAAATCAATCCTCGAACCCCACGAACTTCTGAGAATCCGGAGAAGTACGGTGAAAAACCAGCTCGACGCTCTTATTGATCAAATGATCGAAAAAGGCATCTATTTTGAGGAAGCGCTGGGAGAATTCCAAAGGCGGTTCATCGCAAAGGTCCTGGAAAACAGCAAGGGAAACCTATCGAAGACGGCAAAGGCTTTGCGAATTCACCGCAATACGCTGAGCCGGAAAATTGTAACGCTGGGACTCGACCATCGTCCGAAACGCCGCACCCGCTCCCGACGTCCAGCAAACCGCTAATTCCGTTTCTTGAATCCTCCGCATCGCTAAGAGCAGCCTCAACAAAGACACGACCGTAATCTCGCCTGGAATGTGGAATCGCTCCACATTCCAGGCGCAAGGGTTCAATTAGATCAGGGGTAAAGGCTGATACTCTACCGGCGCGGCCGACGCTTTGAAGGCTTCGTCTGTGCGTCTGCCTTAGCCTTCTCCGCAGCAGCCTTCAGTACGGCCTCGTCGATTTTGGCGTCGCTCAGAGTCAGGACAAAACCTGGATTGGCCGTGTAGGATTCGATTGTTCCCTGGAAACGGAGCGGGTTGCCCGGCTTAAGATATTTCGCGTCCGACTGCTTATCCTGAAGAACAATGTCGAACGTGCCTTCCTGGCTTTGAGAGTTCGGCGTTATGTCCACGCGCACCAAGTATGTACCCGGCGTGGCTCCATTCGCAACGCTGTCGACATGGCCAACAAGCCCCAGCGGCTGACCTTTCAACTGGACCCAGTTTTGCTGGGCAGTGTCACCGCCTACCAATAGCGCGTCTTCGATCTTATAGAAGGCGTCAAGGTTCTGGTTGCCGGTAGCGGCATGGTGAGGAGGAGGAGCGACGCTGAAATCCGGAGGAGGAGTGCCCGAGGATTTCGCTGCGGCCAGAACCTTATTCTCGTCAGCGTTCGATCCGTGCTGAGCCTCGTAGACCTGGCCGTAGAACTTCTGCAGTTGCGCCAAGTTCGGACTCTTGGATTCCTCCGCTAGATTGACCGATCGCGCCAAGTACCAGATGGACTTATTGACGTCCCGGGGCTGCTGCTCATAATACGCCTGGCCCAGAAGTGAATTGACCAAGACACTGTCAGGGCTGTCCTGGACAGCCGCCTCCAGCGACTGGATGGCCTCGCCGTAGTTCTTTTGTTGCACAGCGGCAAAACCGATCGCGCTGTTAAAGGCCGCCCGATGGGTCTTCACATAAGTATTGAATTGGCTTGCGCTCACCTGGGCGGGCTTCTGCAAGCCTTGCAGGAGTTCTAAGCCATGTTTCGAACCGCTCACGACCCCTGAAAGTTGGGCTTGGCTATCGGAATCCGAAGGCTTGAACGTGTAAGGAAACGTAAAGCTCACATAGTAGAGAGCATCAAGATTATCGGGATCAGTCTTGAGGGCACTCTTGGCCGACTGAATGGCTTTTTCACTTTGATTCAGTTGCTGGTAGGTCTGCATTTCAGCAACATAAGCGTTTGCCAAAAAATCAGACTTGGGGTACTTCTGGATGAAGGCCTGAATTAAAGGAAGTCTCTTGCTTGCATCCGCTTCCTTCACAAAGGCTTCAAAGGCGTCATACTCGGCCCGGCTCTTCCATTGAGGTGCCTTCTGGCCCGCAGCGGCAGGAACCGGCGCCGGCGATGCGCTGGGCGGAAGAAGAGCAACGCTTCTGCTGAACTCGACTGCAGCGCGTGCAATCTGGGGCGGACTGGCAATTCCAGTAAGCAACACAAGGCTAAAAAGCACAGTCATTTTCTTCATTGAACAGCTACCTCTGATTCTAGGGTATGTGTACCGGGCAAAAAGGCGTACTTGATTCATGGCCCCGGCCCGCCGAGGAAGACTCCCGACCTTGCGACAATCCGCTCGGCCAATTTTGACGCCCTTAGGTCGGAGCAGCTATCCAAATACCAAGACTTCGAAAACATTGCAAGCAAAATCTTGATAGGCCCGTTCCGTATGATACCTTACGCCCTACGCGCCATCTCTGTTCTTTTTGTTGGATGCAAAAGAACAGAGCCGAGTCCTCTTTTATAGTCTACCATTGATTTGGAATAACCTCGCATTCCGGAAAGCCGGTGAATTATATTGTGGCAAAATAGTTGTTGCGAGTGTATACTAAATTTGCTTGATCAGTTTTTGTGACCAAATATCACAGACCTCGGGGGCCACAGAATCAACGATTTTGTGGCCGTTCGTGTTTTTGGCAAGTGGTTGCGAGAGCCGAGCGAGTTAATTTCAATACAACAAAAGGAACAGCGACACCTATATGAACAAAGAACAAGGTACAGTCAAGTGGTTTAACAACTCCAAGGGCTATGGATTCATCCAGCGAGCCACTGGAGATGACGTTTTTGTGCACCACTCCGCCATTCAGGCGGAAGGTTTCAAATCCCTCGCCGAGGGCGAGGCTGTGGAATTTACGGTCACCAAAGGTCCCAAAGGATTCCAGGCAGAAAACGTAACTAAACTCTAAAAAGAGCCATGCTCCGTGCCCGTATCAGGAACGCATTGAGTGATGCGGGCAGGAGCCAAGCAATCCGCGAGAGATAACCTACGCAGACACAAATCCAATATCTCGGATTTCGACTAAAGGCGAGCGGTCGGGATTACACCTACCGCGTGGTCAACCCGAAGGATGGGGATCGGGAGTTCACGCTGACCATCTCGAATCGGGCTTTCTCTGAACATCACGTGCCCTATCAGGATGCGGCAGGCATTTGTTATCAAAAGCTGCAAAGAGCTCTGGGTCTTGAAACACCGGAGGAACCCCTTCCAAGCCGTTCAGCTCTTTCTGACCAGGAACTTGATGAGTACTTGGAGCAACACCGCCCCGCTAGAAGGCGAGCTTACTGAGATCCTAAAAGCTTCCCAGCCATATCGTTAACCCATCCCTTCCTTTAAATATCTAAACGTCATTTCCCTACCCTGTGACGGCAATCACCCAAGAAGGTGCGTACGCTCACTGTTTATCTCCTCGAAACACGCTAGCTTGATGATGTTGGTGGGCGTTGGCTCCAGCAGAGGCCCAGCGACGCCTGCATCCCGATTGGCCACAAACAAACCCGCCAGCGCCACGATTTTCAGATGAAAGGAGCAATCCCATGGCAGGAAAATTGATAGCACAGCCTGCAAAAGAGGATGCCCCCATCAAATTCAAAGATATCGATGAAGTGTTCGGCCGCATGCAGGAAATGTACGGTTCTATTGCGCGCCGGGCTTTTGAGTTGTTCGAGGGAAAGGGGAAAACCTTTGGCCGTGACCTTGAAGACTGGTTCCGGGCGGAGTCGGAACTGCTGCATCCCGTTCATGTCACGATCAAGGAATCGGAAGATGGGCTCACCGTAGAGGCTGAAGTTCCGGGCTTCAGGACGCAGGAACTCGAGGTTAATGTTGAACCGCGCAGCCTGACCATTACCGGCCAGAGAGAAACCAAAGGCGAGCACAAAGCGGGAAAAACGATCTATACGGAACGACATGCGGACAAGATCATGCGGAGGATTGACTTGCCAGTTGAGGTGGATCCGGCAAAGGTTTCGGCGACGCTGAAGGACGGGATTCTCAGTTTCGCCCTGCCCAAGGCCGTTCCATCCAAAAAGGTCCACATCGAATCCAAAGCTGCCTGACGGTCTATGGGAATGGGGTCGCAAGAAGGAAGCGTTCGGATGCTTCCTTCTTGCCCCCCCAACGCGATGAGGGGCGAAGGCAGAAGGAGGTCTTTATGAAAGCTAAGGCGACATGGAGGCCAGTCGGGCTTTCCGCGCGCAAGTGGCACGGAACCGGCCACGGGAGGGGTTCAGTAGTTTCGTTGCCATCCAAAAAGCAAATGTTGAAGCAGACAGTGAGGTCTCCCAGCAGGAGACCGCCTTTTACAGGAAGGAAGCCCTAAGAAAAACTGGGAATAGATCTCATTATGAAACGAATGCGAGGAGGATACAATGTCAATAGGTCAACGTGTCCGCGACTATCTCGATTCGCACCATGTTAATTACACGGCACTTCCACACATTCAGGCGTTTTCTGCTGAGAAAGTTGCTGAAGAGTTGCATGTTCCTGCAAAGCATTTCGCCAAGTCAGTTGTCCTTCGCGCCGACGGGCATTTCCTGATGGCAGTTTTGCCGGCCTCGCACCGCTTAAATCTTCATCGACTCTCGGAATCGGTTGAAGCAAAGCGTCTCGAAATCGTGCCCGAAAGCGAGCTGCCCAATCTCTGCTCCGATTCTGAGCTGGGAGCCTTTCCTCCATTTGGGAACCTTTACAAGATGGAAACCTGGGTGGACCGCTCGCTGGGAAAGTCGGAAGAAATTGTGTTCAACGCTGGAACCCATCGAGATGCCATCCGAATGAAGTACGCCGACTACTTACGGCTCGCAATGCCCCAGGTGGCCACCTTTTCAGAACCAGCAAAACCTCAGCAAGCCGCATGAATTGATTGACAACCGCTGTCCTAAGCTCCGCCCGCTAAGGAGGTTTTTCTAGCCGTGGATACACCTACCGGAGTCCACGCCTTCGAGGGGAAGTAAAGGCTCAAAGTAGCTTTTGATTCCTTCCGTAACCCAGGTGCGCGTTCCTCACGCATCCATGCCGCTAAAAAATCACTGGCTTTAAACTCCACAATTACACCCCTGGTATCAGAACCCAACGCAGAACCGCGCCTATCCTGGCAATGCTGCATAAATGTTGGACCTGCAAGGCAACGTGTACCACCCAGCGCAAACAAGCAAGCAAAAATCTCATAGGATCTCGGATGAGGGAAGTATGCGTGTGATTTCCGCCCGCTACAAGGGTGCGACTGTGCACGGGAGGGTTCCCCGGGTAGCCAGGTCATTGTTTGCGCCGTTGGCACTTCTGATCCTCTTTATACCGATACCAGCACATGCGCAAAACACTGAGCAGGGCAAGCCGCTTTGGAAGCCTTGCTACATCTCGCCCCGCAGCGGCTCAGAACACATTTCGCTGGATGGCCAATGGCAAATAGGAGATTTGGATACGCCTATTCAGAGGCTAGCAGATCTGGACAATATCCAGAAATGGGTTCATGCAAAAGTTCCAGACTCAGTGCAATGGTCGCTTTATCGGGCAGGAGTATTACCCCATCCGTACAAGCACCTGAATTCAAGAAAGTCCATCTGGGTAGCGCGCAAGGTTTGGTATTACCAGCGGCAATTCCGCGTTCCGGCAGCGGCGCGCGGGCAGTACGCTTTCTTATGTTTCGATGGAGTCGGCTACGACACAAGAATCTGGCTCAATGGCACTCCCATCAGCAAGATTCGTCACCGTCCGCCCCATGTGAGCGTGGACGAATTGGAAAGCGCATGCCTGGAATGGAAAGGGTAGCCGAAAGCTCGGAGGGTTCTGTGGCGGATCAGGGGAGTTCCTGAAGCGTTGATCCAAAAAGCGGCAAACCATCGGGAAGAATCCGGGGATCACGGCATACTAGGGCTGGCAACCTGGCCACCCGCAGACAAGGGAATTGCAACTGACCCCGCCACGCTAGCCGCAGCCGCCGCAGCAATACCCAACGAAGTCCTATGGGAAAGCGACCCAATGTGCCACGTTCCTTTGGGTGACTTGGCGGGTTTCTCTTTAAGGTGGGCTTGCTGTCCTGGCTCTCCCGGAGCAGAAGCCAGGATCGAGGCGTATTGACCTTCCAAAAGAATATGCGTTGGCCCTGAGAGGCCTTCCGTGATGGCGAGTCGGCCTTGCCGGACAGCCACCCTTGTGCCCCGGTCCGGCATCAGCGTGACAGAGTAGATTGCTTTCTTCTGGTCAGCAGGTGCGATCCGGCACTTGGGAGTCATAACCCAAAAATCCTGGCGGTCAACCAATTCCACCGTCATCGCACCCGAGGTCATCTCGGCAACCACGTGATGACCTTCCCTATGAAATCGGATCTTAGTGCTCTTAAAAACGGTCGCGACGCCGCTGGGAGGAAACTCCAGGAAAGCCTCTCCCTGCCGCCCGGTTGTCAATACGCCATTATTCAGAATCGTCCCGGTATCCGGGAGAGGAACGGCTCCCAAGGTGGTATCCGTAGACCCGACGACGATGCCCAAGATATTCGGGTTGGGCTGAGCAGCAATAGGTAGCGACCAAAAGAAAAGCACCAGAAACCAAGCTGTCGTCTTATTCATCAAATTGCCAGACAATTTGTGCCTCCCATGACCCATTTGTGTTTTCACGAAAGGTCAGAGTTTCCCGATAGCTTCCTTGGATAGCCTCCAGGCTACCGGATATCTAAGGACGGCGCAGGAACTCAAGCCGCAGACTTTACCTCAGCTTGAGGGGATCGGGTCCGGCCATCAAACCATTCGCAAATACTCTTAACGATGCGTTCGGAGGCATGGCCGTCCCATAAGGGTGGGACTCGGGCAATCTTCCTGGGCCCGGAAAGCAAGCGGAAGGCCTCCGCCCGAATCCGCTCTGGATTAAGCCCCACGAGCATGTTGGTTCCTTCTGTCACCGTAATCGGACGCTCCGTGTTTTCACGCAAGGTCAGGCACGGCACTCCCAGTACCGTCGTCTCTTCCTGAACTCCGCCTGAGTCGGTCATCACCATCACGGCTTGCCGCTGCAAGGAAATGAACTGCAGATAAGACAACGGCGCAACCATCCGAATCCCCCCGGCGTTCCCGAAACCATTTCCCCGCTGCGGTTTCAACCCAGCATCCTCAAGCCGCAGCCGAGTCCTTGGATGAACCGGGAAAATGATCGGAATTTCATTCCCGATCTCCTCCATCACATTCCAAACACGCATCAGCCGTTGAGGATTATCCACCAGTCCCTGGCGGTGCAAGGTCAGGACTGCGTACTTAGGCGGAACAGGAGTTTCCAAATCTCCATCTAAATCAGTAAGACAAATGGAACTCTCAGCGAAGGGCAAATATTGCCTCAGGGTGTCAATCATGACGTTTCCAGCAAGAAAAATCCGGCTGGAGTGAATGCCTTCCCACCGCAGGTTCTCAACGCCGCTCGGCTCACTCGCAAAAAGCAGGTCCGCCAGGGCATCTGTAAGAATTCGATTGATCTCCTCCGGCATGGTTCGGTCGAAACTTCGCAATCCGGCTTCAACGTGAACAACTGGAATTCCCGTCTTCGCGGCAGCGAGCGCCGCCGCGAGCGTTGAATTCACATCCCCCACTACCAGAACAACATTGGGCTGGCACTTTGAAAGCACCGGCTCCAGGCGCATCATGATTTCGCCAATTTGACTCGCCGGACTTCCCGGTCCCACCCCCAGGTACCAGTCCGGGACAGGAAGGTTCAGATCTTTGAAGAAAGCATCGGACATCTCCCGGTCGTAATGCTGGCCGGTGTGGACAAGACGAGTTTCAATTTGCGGGACTTTCTTCATCTCTTTCAGAAGGGGCGCAATCTTGATAAAGTTCGGGCGCGTCCCCACCACGCTCAATATTTTCATGATGTCCTCCCTATTCATCATGTCGAGATGGAAACTGGCTCGCCTCTAAGAAGTGATTCCTCAATGGCAAAGGTTGCAAGGGAAGTGGCTCTCAGGCTGTCGAACTCGATTGAAGGCGGGCTGCCGTTTTGGATGGACCTTAAGAAAGCGCGAATCTCGGCTCCATGTCCTTTATCCTGGCGCCAGAGCCTTCGAGTGCGCCCGGAACCGTCAGAAAAGAAGCGCATCGTTCGGAAGTCTTCACAAATGGCGACTCGTGATGCCCCGAAAATTTCAATGCGTTCCTTGGACAGACTGCGATCGCCATGTGAAAGGTAAGAAATTTCAGCGACTGAGCCGTCCGAGAACCGTGCTTGGATTTGCAGGTTTTCGCCAGTGGTTTGAGAACCGATTGTCCACGCCTGAACCTGGAGCGGCCGGGCGGACGTTACCGCCTGGGCAAAATCGATAAAGTGGCAGACCTCTCCAATCACGCGGCCATGCGTCTCGTCGGGATCGCGAATCCAGTGATTCTGGGGTGCGTTGCCGGCATGGATGCGATAAAGGATGGTCAGCGGGCCACGCTTCGATGGGAAGAACCGGGCACACTGCTCGGCAAAGGGAGAAAACCGCCGGTTGAAACCCACAAAAAGGGTGCCTTGGGATTGCACATAGGCGGCCTCGATATCTCTCAACTCGTCTCGCTTCACGCATAGGGGCTTTTCGGCAAAGACATGCTTGTGTTTTTTAAGCGCTGCGGTGATCAGAGAAGCGTGGAGATGGTGAGGAGTGGCGATAAAAACCGCATCAATCGCGTCATCGTCGAAGATCACCCGTGGGTCCGCGGCGCAGGAACGAAAACCAAAGCGGGTCGCAACCTTCCTTGCCGAGGGGCCTGTCGCGTTGGCAACACAACAGAGATCAATACCCGGCGCCTTTTTGAGGGCCGGCAAAAGTTTGGTGCAACTAAACGATCCCGCGCCAATCCACCCAATGCCGATTTCCTCCTGGGTGAACCTGGTCCGCGAGGAAGTTTTGCGGTCTGCACGAATCAATACTCGCCGTGAAAAATCCGCTTCTTCGTAATAGGTCAACACGATTCCCAAGTAGGGTTCGTGCGGCTGTTTCGATAGAAGCTGGTACGCCTCGAGGCCCCGGCCGATCGGGAAACGGTGAGTGATCAAAGGATCGATGCGAACCTTTTCTGATGCGATCAGCCCCAGATAGGCTTCCATGTTCCGCTTCTCGGTCCAGCGCACGTAACCATAGGGATAGTCGAGACCCTTTTCTTCGTAGGCAGGGTCATAACGGCCCGGACCATAAGAGCGCGAGTAGCGAATCTCGAGTTCCTTCTTGTAATACTGCTCTCGCGGAACGTCAACGCGAACGTCACCCACCACAACAACAATTCCCCGGTCTCGCGCGAGCTGCCCAGCCAGCCGGATGGGCTCTGCGGAACGAGTCGAGGCGGCAACCAGAACAACATCCGCTCCTGGTCCATCGAGCCCCGCTGCGCCTGCTGCGTTCTGAGGCCAGTCGCTATTGAGACAGGCAAAGTCCAGGCCCAAGGCATCCGCCAGCCGTACCCGCGCGGGATCTGGATCAATACCGATCACGACGCATCCCGCAGACTTCAGAATCTGGGCCGCTATCAGGCCAACGAGCCCGAGACCGAGAACCACAACCCGGTCTCCGATTCGCGCGTCGGCAATTCTCACTCCTTGAAGGGCAATCGAACCGATGGCCACGGATGAGGCTGCCTCGAATTCGACTCCGTTGGGAATCTTGACGCAGAGGTGCGTGGGCACCCAGTTCACCTCAGCATGGCTTGCATGTCCCGATCCCGCGCAGGCCACCTGGTCTCCTGGCGAGAACCCGTCCACTTTGGCTCCCACTTCCGCAACAATCCCGGCGGAACTGTAACCGGGCGCGATGAAACTGTCCAGCCGGGTTTTAACAGCGGACACAGTCTCCCGGATGCCGGAAGTCTGCGCTTTCCTAACTACCTGCCTGAATAAGTCCGGCCGTTCCATCGCTTTCCCAAGCAGAGACTTTTGCGTGAGCGAAATCGACGCCCGCTCCGTACCGCTGCTTACCATTGAGGCGCGCGTGCGGACGAGGACGCCTCGCGGGAGGCAGCCAGGAGCCGGCACGTCTTCAATGCGTACTTGGTGCGTTTTCAAATCCTGCAAGAGCTGCTTCATGCTGTTTCCTTTTAGCGGCTAGATCAACTTCACTCACGGTGGGGGACTCGTCCCAGAAGGCGTCAAGCGGAATCGGTGCCTTTGAGACATACCAAAACACCAGTTTCCGTTCAAAGGGGGGAATCAAAGTGTCAAGAAGAGAGGAGAATTGGAAGAGCAATCTTCCTTTGGCACGCGCCCGCCTGAGTCGCAACTCCGCAAGCGGCGTTCCGTTATTGTGAAGCGGAATGACCACGGTCCAGTAGGGTGTTGTTTTCCTGTTCGACGGACGCTGCCACGATGGCAGCCTCAAGGCCGTGGGGTTTGGGGTTAGTAAGCAAAATTCCAGTCCGTCGAAATCCAACTCTTCAAGGGTCTGAGCAAGAACCTGCCACATCTCATCCATTTCCTCCATCAGTTCTAATCTCGTGGAGATCCTCCGGAGCCGGACTTGATTGGCAAGAACCCGGCGCTGGGAGCGAAAGGCTCGTGACACGTAGCAGTTCAATTCGGTCAGTTCCACATACTGGAGTTGGCTCGCCACAAACCACGCGCAAGTTCCGCCCAGGACGGCGATCAGCACAGCTACGCTGCCGACCGACCGGGCCATCAAAAGCGAGCCGAAAGAAAACAGGGCGGCCATCGAATAGAGCGCATAGATGGCCGGCCGCGTTCCTTTATACTTATGGGAAATGCGGTGATGAATGTGGTCTGTATCGGCAGCAAAGAGCGGCTTCGCGCTCAAAAACCTTCGAATGACGGTCAGCAGGGTATCAAGCAAAGGAAATCCAAACGCCATGTACGGCACCACAATCGCAAGCATCGTGGCACTCTTCTGCGAGGTGTCAACCGCCAGGACAGAGAAGATAAAACCCAGGAATAAGCTTCCCGTATCTCCCAGGTAGATTTTTGCGGGATCAAAATTGAAAGGTAGAAATCCAGCCAGTCCGCCCGCCAAGCCAGCGGCGATGATGGCTGCGAATCGGTTTCCTTGGATCAGGGAAATAACGAAAATCGTCAGGACCACAAACAGACCAACCCCCGCCGCCAAGCCGTCCATGCCGTCAATCAGGTTAAAAGAGTTGGTGACCGTTACAATCCAGAGAACAGTCAAAAGAAAACTGATTCCACGGCTATGAATTTCGTGCCCGAAAAACGGAAATTGAGTGATCCGCGCACCCGCCCACCAGACCATCGCGGCCGCCAGCGCCTGGACAATAAGTTTTTGCCATGGACTCGCCCCAACCAGATCGTCGTAAAAACCCAGGAGAAGAACCAACGTGGCAGGAATAATCAGACTGAGGAATGCAGGGATATGGGCAAAGACACTTTCCCGGACTGCGGTTGGAATTAGCAACAGCACGCCCCAAGCCGCAAGCACTGAAAAATAGATCGCGAGCCCGCCAAGGCAAGGAGTGCCAGACCTTGTTCTGTTTTCTTCCGGCACTCCGTATGCTCCCATGCGGCGGGCCAACGACTGAACGAAAGGCGTGACCAGCAGCGCGAAAAGCGCCGACATAAGGAAAATCTCGGAATAGATTCTCAAGGTTTCGTAATAGAACATTTTGAAACTTTCGCAGGTACGGATAGCCGATATGCGGGCAGGACTTCCTGAGCGAGGAGCCCTCGTTTTCTGGCAAGCGTCTCCCGCAATATTTTCAGATAGGTCATGGTTTGCTGATGGTGGGAGTAGATCGTTTCAACCGAACGTTTTCCGCTTTCTCCGAATCTTTGCCGCAGTTGCCTTTCTTTCCAGAGCCGGTCAACGGCTCTTGCCAAAGCGCCGACATCCTGGGGTGGAACGGCTAGCCCGGCATCGGCATTCAGAAGGATTTCCTTCGCTTCCCCTTCGACCCCCAGCACGAGTGGCTTTGCCGCCGCCATCGCTTCAAACATCTTTGAGGGAATTGCCGTCTTAAAGACTTCCGCCCGGCGCAGCAATACCAGGCAAGCGTCTGCGGCCAGCAGGAAAGCCGGAATAGACGCATGAGGCTGCCGCGGTAGAAACCGGACATTATTGAGACGGAGGTCACGCGCCCTGGCCATCAGGCGCTCACGCTCTGCCCCCTCGCCAATCACGACAAAGAGCACCCGGGGGGTTGTTTTGCATTGCTCAGCCGCCTTCAGTATTGTTTCGAGCCCGTGCGCCATCCCCAGCGTTCCAACGTACATGGCGACGAAACGATCACTCCAGCCATATTCCCGCCGGACCCGATCACGCGCGCCCCGAGCCGTATGAATTTTGAGCCCCGCAATAAAATCCCCGTCGACACCGTTTCGCACAATCTTCAGCTTGTCTTCTGACACCCCTGCCGCGACGAGTTGCCGCCGCTTCCATTCTCCGTCAACAACAACCGCATCAGCGCGGCTATAGAGATGATTCGCGATCAGGTCGAGTCCCCGGTAGAGAGCTGAATCTTCTGGAGTCGCTCCCACTCCGACCAGCGACTGTGGCCATAAATCTCGAACTTCAAAGACAAACGGCATCCCCCGAATGCGCGCGATCGCATAGGCTGCTGCAGCCACCAAGAGTTGGGGTGAACTTCCAATCACCACTCCATGACGAGACGCTATCCACGGACCTGTAAGGGCGGCCGAAACAGCAAATGACGCATAGTTGGCACAGCGCTTCCATCGCCTCTGGTTCGCCGCCGGATATAACCACGTTCTATAGACGTTGAAGCCTTGGCCCCTTTCACGGACGAATCCTCGCCGCCACTGGGCTCGAAACCCCGGGTACAGAGTTCCTTCCGGATGATTTGGAAATCCCGTCAGGACTTTTACCTGATGTCCGCGGCTCGCCCACTCACGCGCAAACCCATGGACGCGCACGGCCGGCGCACAAACTTCAGGCGGAAAGTATTGGGAAACGTAGAGGATGTTCAACGGATCTCGGTTCAATGCCCGGCTTTGACAAGCGGAATCAAAATGCGATCTATTTCAATTGCCCGAAAATCGGAAGTTAAGTGAACCGCCGGCAACGACACGCTTGCCGGCAGAATCACACAGGCAGAGGACACCGGCAGTTGGCCTTTACGTGTCTGCCAGAGCGTCAAACGCGATTGTCGAAGGCCGAATTCAGGCGCATACCAAGTGTTCTCCAGCTTCGCTTCGGAATCTCCTATCAGGACCAGTTGGTAGACATGGGAGCCAAAGCTTATAGCCCATCGACGGGATTCCGGTTGGCGGCAAGAAGCGCCTGACCCGCAAGGCTCGACCCTAACCCCAGGATGGAAATGCATGAACGATTCAATCTTGTGGTTACCCTTGCCGCTCAATAAGTCGGCGATAATCCATAAGCCGTCAGGCCTGTGAACAATGGTGCGTGAATGGATGGCCCCCAAATGTTTATAGCCGTAGTGTTCGCCGCGAACAAAATGGAGGCCCTCGACTTCACCGTGCTCGATTCGGCCAACTTTCGGCCTTCGTCCCACCCGGAAGCTTGCCCAGATTTCGGCTTGGTCAGCGCCGTCAATGCGGAGAGTATTGTGGGCGGCAGTGGACCTTTCGTAATGGCGCTCAGCCCCCAATTCATAAGTGCTTACGCCGGTATCCACAACCACTCTCTGCCGGTGCAGAGAAAGTTCGTAGCTCAGTACGTCACAATGTCCGTGCCCTGGCTGGTCATTCGGTCCGAGCGGCCCGCAGTCGAAAACAAGACAGCTTTTCGAATCTCCATCTCGAACCACGGCATACCCTGTTTCCGGCAGGACCTTCACTTCGTAATCCCCGCTCCCTGACGACGCCTGGGGGCGACCCGCAAGAGAAAGCAGTTCACCCGCCGACCGCGCGATCCCGAACACGGAATCATTCAGCAGGGGAATTTCACCATCGGGATGAAGAATCGCGGCAAGAAACTCAGCCATCGCTCGAATCTTTTCTGAAAGAAGCGATTGCCAGGCAACAGGATTCCCGCAGGCTGAGATTAGTTTTTGAAAGTCCAGGAGATCTTCCAAGACCTGCGCATGATACATCGGCGACCGCTCAAAATGGCCGCCGTCCGCCAGGATCTGCTCCGCGAGTTGTTCCCTAAGCAGCGCTGCTCCTTTTTCCCACCAGCGCCTGCATTCATGGGTTTCAAGCAGAGCGCCGGCGAACATCAGCGCTTTGATATTTTTCAGCAGGTGGTTGGCCCTCAAATGGAATTCCAGTTTGCGCTCAAGCAAAAGAACTTGGCAGCGCAAGCTGGAGAGCAGCTTGGACGTCGCCGCTTCTTCCCCCAAGCCATCCACGTCAGAGCCGTTCCGCAGGAAGAACTTCAACCAGTTAACGATCCGCAGCGAAAGCGGGTAGGGTTCCCAGCCCGCTTCTTGGCCGGTCGAATTCCGCTCGCACCAGTCCGTCATAATCAGCAGCGCCTTGCGCAAAATCGGAAGGTCTTCGGTTTGACTGAGGTCCAGGTTCAAAAAATCACAGTAGTTGAGGTGATAAATCCAAAGCCGCGGAAGCTCGTTATTGGACCACGGAATTCTGCTTCCATCACCGCCCGTCGCGTTAATCAGGTCAAACTTGCCAGTCTCGATCATTCTGCGCGCAATAGCAGGTTGCCATTCCGGGAAAGCTTCCTTTTGAGGGAGAGTCCGCAAGCCGACTTGCGCCGCATTCGAACCGGGATTTAAGCGTACCCGCCGGCTCCATCGTTGCCCTGCAAGCCCGACTATTTGGGACGACCGAAGGTAACGAACCGTCCGCCAGTAAGTTCCCGCCGTCGGCGACTTCGGACGCACCGCAAATTGTGGCAGTTCAAAAGACCCTTCCCGGATCAGGGTGCGATGGGCTTGGTCTTCGAGCGTTGTCGATGCCATGGATTAAAGGAAGCTATCTGTTTTGAATGCCGGAGGATGTCCCGCTGCCGCCTTTTTCACCGCCAGGATAATTAACGGAGCTTGGGCCTCATCAAACCATCTGTCCCGGGAAAAGTCTTCTTTGTCGAAAGGAACAAAACCCGCAGTCGTCAAAGCCGATTCCCACTCATCGCCTTTGAACCGGTTTCGCGAAAGCCGCAGATAATTCAGGTAAGACCGCAGACGCGGAATCTTGCACAACAACCACCTGAGCGTGAGGCTCAAGCGATGGGAACGGAGCCATGCCTCAACTTTCCGGGTGCGATTGCAAGGGTTTGGAACGCTAAAAACCAAAGTGCCGTCAGGCCGTAGCACTCTTGAAAGGTCTCGTGCCACGCCTTCGACGTCAACGAGATATTCAAACACGCTTGAAGCCACAATGGCATCGAAGCCACCATTCTTGAAGGGCAGGATGTCCCAGTTTGCCTTCAGCGGAACCCATTTAACGGGTCCTTCAATCCAATGGCTGCGAGCCTTTTCAAGCATATTTTCAGCGATGTCGCATGCCGTGACCTGGTATCCCATTCGGCCAATTGCTGCCGAGATGTCACCCGTCCCGCAACCCAGATCAAGGATATTGCCCGGAGGAGGACATAATTCGGAAAGCCTCTCGACAAATTCCTCAAGGCGGGAGTTGAGTTTTCCACCAGGCTGGTACTTGCTTTGCCATGAGCGGGCTTTGCGGTTGAATAGCGTCTGAACGTCGCTAGTGGCTGGTGTCACCGCGAACTCCTTCTATTTTGTGGGAATAAGCAACCTCCAGGATTCGCTGTGCGTGGGCATTCCAGCAAAACCGGCTGCGGGCTGCCTGGTATCCTTTGGCGCTCAGCCTTTTCCAGAGCCGGCGGTCTGTTGCCAATTGGAGGAGCCGTTCGGCCAGGTCTTCGGCGCACAAGGAATGAAAGTAGATTGCGGCGGCGCCACACACTTCCCGATTCACCGGCGTATCCGCGGCGATAATGGGCAATCCGTGCGCCATTGCCTCGGCCATGGGCAACCCGAAGGATTCAGACCATGAGGGAAATACAAAAATATCTGACGCACGATAGAGGCTCTCAATGCCTTCCCGGCTCAACGGCCCGACAAAGTCCACGTATTCTGCGATTCCGGCCTGCCGGGCCAGCATCAGGTCCTCCCCGTGAGTTAAGGTCCATCCTGCTCCGGTCCAGGAAGGGCTAGCCGTTGTTTTAAGATTGAACTTCCCTCCGCTGTTTTTGTTGATGAGGGAAATCGCTCTCAGCAGGGTGCGTAGATTCTTGTGTTCATAGTAGATTGAAACATAAAGCAGCCGCACGGCATGGTGGCTGGCGACATCCAGGGGTTTGGTCATCGCGGGTTTGATTTCTTCCGCCACCGGAGGTGCAGCGACGCCATAAGGATTCACAACGGCCTTCTTGACATCCGCAAAACGGCGCAACTCATCGAGCATGGCCTGCGTAGGCGTCATCACCACGTCGGCGTTCCTGGCGCTTTGCAAGATCAGCCACCGGCGTAAACCAAAAACGATCCGCGAGCTCAGAGAATGTTTTGGCAAGAACGTTTCACAATAGGTTTTGGAGAAGTAAAGTGCATTCCTGACCAGAAGGAGTTGGCGCACCGGGCATCGGAACATTCCAAAATTCGCGCTGGAAACAGAACGTCGGCCTTCTCTTTGATGACAATATGTCGAAGCGTGACTTGGTCCCACCAGAGGCGCTTCAGCATGCCGGCGTGGCCAACTTCCGTGGGAAACAGTTGAATGTTCCCGGCAAGACTTTCCAGTTTTGCGGCGGTTTCCGGCGGCAGATAGACGATGATCTGAACATCTCCAGCCTCCGGGGACCAGTGGCGAAGCAGGTTCGTGATGTAGCTGACCGCTCCACCCACCTTCGCCGAAACCGCGTTGACGACAATTTTCACAATGGCAACTCTCTGGGTAAGCAATGCGCAAGCGCCCGTTCTATCCCTTCTGCAGCGGCGCTGTAAGACCAAACCCGGGATGTGAGTTGTGCTTTCTTGCCGAAGGTAGAGAGGTAATCCTTGCTGACGCAAACCTCTTTAAGAACCGATGCCAGGGTTGCAGCGCTGCTGCCCTCCGGCACAAGAAAACCGTTCTGCTCTGGGACGATCAAGTCACCCGCAGCCCCCGCAGTCCGAACAGCAAGCACTGGCAATCCGCTCGCCATCGCTTCATTGATCACAAGGCCCCATGGCTCAACCTCCGAGGGAAGAACAAAAAGGTCGGCGACACCGTAATACCGGGGCAAATCACGCCATTCCTGAAAACCTACAAAATGCACCTGCGACATACCGAAGGCCTGAGTTTCCAGCCGGGTCCGTTCCGTACCGTCACCGACAATGACCAGCCCAAGATTCAGGCCATCTACCGAAGCAAGCCGGACGGCTTCGATTAGAACGTCGACTCGCTTAACCGGCACCAGCCTGCCAACGTAAAGAAGCAGGAATGCCGACCGCCATCCGTTTTCCGCCAGGGTTCTTTCCCGATTGGCTCGAGAACGCGCGGCCTCGCGGCCAAAGTAATCATTATCAATCGCCAGGGAAGCCATAAAGATCTGGTCCAGCGACGCCCCGTAATGCTGCCAGTATGCCGAGTTCGTCTTTCCGACCGTAAGAAATGCGGCGACTTGTTTCATAAGCCACGTAAGGAACAGCCGCTTCACCATCAACTTAAAACGGGTTTTCATGGGCTCGGCGTGGACGTTCGAATCGCTCCGCATCAGCACAGGGACCCCGCGGTGTTTGCACCACCTGATTGCAAGCAAGGCCGTCACCGTGTTGTACCCGTGAACGACTACCGCGTCCGGCTTGTAGCTGCGGAGTTCTTTCAAAACACCGGGATTAACGTCAGAAACAAGAAACTTGCCTCGCCACTTCACGGGCGAAAGGTTTTTCAAAAACACTGCTGAATAGTCCTGCAGCGCAAATTCCCATCCCTGGTCCGGCTGGCGCTCGCGGCAATAGAGAACTCGGATATCGCACCGGCTTGACGCTGCCAAGCGCTTAAATAGAGGTTCCCGGTAAGGCGTTGGGGCTCCAACTAGAAACGCCACGCGCTTCTTTTTCACCGGCCTCCTGAACGCAGCCGCCGGGTCATCCGGGCGGCAAGCGCTCCGAATGCAATCCAAAACATAACAGCGCAGAAAAAGCCGGTCGCCGTAAGCCAGGCTTCCGCAAACACATCCGTCAAGCCGCCAATCAGACAAGAACTGAGCGCAAGTACTGTCCAGAACTCGGCCCCCGTTTCGCGTTTTCGTTTGCATTCAGAAAGCCACCGGGCGGCGCGAAATAATACCCACGCCACGGGAAGCAGAAGCAATAAGGCTCCAACTAAACCGACCTCGCCGGCCATGGCGAGATAGCTATTGCCCTTTTCTCTGCCCCACTTTCCGGTCTCAGGTGATAATGGCCATCCCTGCGAAACTCCAGGGCTGACTCCGAACCCCGCTCCCCCAAAGGGGTTTTCTTCAACAGATGCCAGAGATTTGCCCCACAACTGGTCGCGGGACTGCAAGGCGGAGTCACGGTTCTTCAAAATATATTGCTGTTCCGCCCAGGTAAAATGCGATGGGAAATAGGCTGCAACCACAAGAGCAACGACTGCTGTTCCCACCACAATGAGCGCAACAGCGCGGCGGCTTGAAAAAAGCAGCCACCACCCGCAGGCCAGCACGGCGGCGCCGATGCCGGCCCGAGAGTGCGACGCCAGGAGGAAAGCCAGCCCAACCAGTAAAACCGCCCCGGACATCGCCCTCCTGTAAAGGCTGGGCTCGACCCGGCGCACCATCGAGAACAATAAGAAGGGAATAGCCAGACCGGCAAAAGCTCCCAACGAATTAGCGTCTCCAAACAAGCCGGCAAAATTCCCTCCGGGGCCCGTCAAGCCTTCTCGGGCCGCGACCACGCCGCAACCCAATAGCACCAAAGCCGCCAGAAGGGCGAAGGACGAACAAATTTTCGCCGCCCCATCTTCATGAGGGAGAACACCGTGCACAACTGAAACAAAAAGAAGGAATCCGAACGCCAGGGACTTGAAGAGCGTCATGGCCTCATTCGGCGAATATAGAATGGAGGCCATGCAAACGGCCACGAAGAGCGCCAGTGACAGATAGACCGGGTGCTGCACTCGCGGCAACCAGGCCGTCCCGCTCCGAACGATAAGGGAGAAACCTAACAGAACCAGAAATGCCCATCGCACGGTTTGAAAGATGTTCCCGGGATCTAAAAGCGGCATTGAAGCAAGGAGAAAAACCAGTGGCGCCAGAAAAAGAAAAATATTGGGAGCGAATAATAGCCCAAAAATCAAAACCACCACAACAGCAACAAGGAGCGGGATTAAGAAATCGCTACTTCGGGCCAGGAAGAAAAGTAACGACAAAAACACCAGACTGACCAGCACGTGGGCAGCACAAACCTTGCGAAGCGGATGCTCCGCCGTGAGGACTTGGGAATGCACTCCATTGCTCGACTGCGGTGGTAAATTCAACACCAGGCTTGTTGCGTCCCTTTACTTGCGCCGGGAAAATGGAGATGGCTGCGAATCAGTCACCCTCCGATTCGCGGCAGAAGGTTCGGACCGTTACTGTTCAGCTTGTTTCTGAATTGAATGTCTTGAGCCAGTCGCAAAATGTTCTCCGGAAACCACGGGAGGGTTCACGACGCGGGCGATCGTTCGGAACGCTGTGAGCGTGCCGTGTAAAAGTTCGAAAAAGGTAAGATTAATTTCTTTATGCTTGTGGAAGAAAGTGAGCGAAACAATAAGGTTGCTCATGTAGGCCAGCGTCGAGGCAATCGCCGCCCCAACAATTCCGTATCGCGGCAGCAGCAGATAGAGGGAGAGGACCGTAACAACCACCGCAAGGCCTTCGGCATAGGAAGGCAGTATCGGATGGTCTAGCGCCCGCGCTCCGCTGAAAAGGACCTGGCTAAGACCCAGCGCGATCGAGCCAGGAAGAAGCAGCCGGCATGCTGTCACCGCCGGAGCAAAAGAAGGGCCGAAGGCAAACGGGATAAGCCACGGACAGATGACATATAAAACCGCACAACCGGCCAGCAAGGCTATCAACGTCGCCCCAAAAGATTTAGCGATGATTTCCTTGGCCTGGCTGCCATCCAAATTGGACCCAGTGGAAAAAGCAACGATCCCGGCAGCCTTTGGAAAGAACCCTACCGACATCGCTACCGCTACGGCCACAACATAGAGGCCCAGGTCGCGTGGCGGCACAAACAGGGAAAGCAGGAGTTGGTCCAACCGCTGGTTGACATGAGAGGCCAGGCTTCCCAGTTGAGTTTTCCAGCCAAAATTGAACAACGACTTGCACGATTTAAAGTTCCACGCCCAGCCGGGTCTGTGCCTGCTGACGACAATCCAGAAGCTGCAAGCGCTTACCACCAGCAAGGCTGCGATCTGAACGCCTAACACGCCAGCGACGGACGGCCTGTTCGCAAGATAGAGTCCCAGCAGTCCAAAACCGTATAAAAAGGCACTCAGGTTCCGAAGCAAACTGAAATATCCAACGTCGAGCGTGCCTTGCAGAAATCCATTGGGAAGCGCAGTCAACCAGATCAGCGGGACAAAAACCAGAAAGACAAAGGCCAGGTGGCGGACCTGGGGTGAGTATAGATGGAGCGCCCGGGGAATGACCCAGAGCCCCGCCAGCACGGCGCACGACGAAAGAAACAGTCCCGCCACGAGGCTCGCCGTCCACACTTCCGAAATATCAAAGGATTTCCTCCCGACGTGGAAAACGATGGACTGGTCCATTCCCATCGAGAAGAGGAAGGCCAACAGCATCGGCCAAAGAATGATGACTGCCAGCTCTCCGCGCCCCTGCGGCCCCAGAAGGCGCGCAGCCAGCACGCTTGAGAGGACGCCGAATCCCAGCACGCCGGCTTGTCCTGAAACAGTGACCGCAAAGTCCCTGCTAAACCGCGATGGCAGTGAACGTGACTTTAATCCGCGCATCGACACGGAAGCCCAACACCGCCTTCGATAGACGTCAACTTGTCCTTGCACTCCTCTTGGGCTTCCTCCACGCATTTTATTGGGTGGCAACTGCCTGATAGATGGCCAAAGTTCGTTTCGCTGTCCGTTGCCAGCTGAATTCCCGAGCCCGCTCGCGCGAGAGGCGTGCGCGCTTGTTCCATTCGTCCTGATCTTCCAAAACACGCGCCATGGCGGCGGCAGCCGCTACCGGATCGTCCCTGGGAACCAGATATCCCGCTGCGCCTATAAGCTCGGCCAATGCGGGGATGTTCGATGCAATGACCGGGACTCCAAACGCCATGGCTTCACACACCTGCAATCCAAAACCTTCATAGTAGGAGATATCGACATAGAGGTCCGCAGCAGCATAAAAGCCGGCCAGCACCGCATCATCCACATAACCGCGAAAGACGGTTGAGTCCTGAATCCCCAACGCGATCGAGCATTCTCGCAGTTTCTTCCGGGCAGCCTGCCCGGTCCCGCAAATGACGAGTTTGTGGGGAAGGCGATGCCGGATTTTACCGTACGCCTCAAGTACGGCCTGCACATTTTCCCGAGGGTCACCCGTAGCAAATGTCAGGATGTAGCCTTCATTTGCTCCGAGTTCTTGACGGACTTTGTCATGCCGTATGCTCCCGATTCTCTCCAGAAGTTGAGCTTCCGCAGCCTCGTGCGTGATCGTTACTCTCGCTGGGTCAACCGGATACCACTTCAAGAGATCAGCCCTTGTTGCCTCTGAAACTGTAATGACCGCGTTCATCTTGCCAATTGTCTGGGCAAACATTCTTTCGTTAAGAGCCTGACTGAGATATGCGTAAATGCCCACACGCCTTTGCAGCTGCCATCTGATTCGGGGGATTTCGTGCACCGTAACGACGCATGGGTAGGGACATTCCATCGAGCGTCCTTCAGAAGGCAAGTGAACCACATCGAATCTTTCCTGCTTGAGGACCTGGCGAAATTGAAACAGTTTCCAGTACAGGTTCGTGCGGAAGTTAACTCGCCGGCACAGGAAATTCTTCTGCTGAGGCAACACGGAAGGACCAACCCTCTTGTCAATAAAGACATGGTATTCATTGGCATGGTCGATCTTGGCAATCTCCGCGAGCAGGCTCCCCAGGTACCGGGATACACCCTTAGGTTTAGCGGTAAAAAGAGTTCCGTCGATAGCGATTCGAAGCATGGTGTGGACACCGCCTGGACCGGTCACCCATTTCATCGGGCAAATGCCACTTCACGGCACGACAGATGGTCATCATGGAAGGAATCGAACTCAGATATTTCCGAGAAGCACGCTTTCCCGGCGTCACCTCAGTGATAATTCCAAGATGGCTTCTGCGAAGCCCCCCGAAAGGTGTCCATGAGAAGAGGTTCCGGGACGACTTGAAAACAGGGTTCTCTTATGCAACGGTCTCGTTTGGATTCCTGGTCACTCCGTCTTTGGATCAGGTTGCGCTTGGAGTTTTTGTTGGAAAGGCGTGCAAAGGCCCTAAGTCTTCGCATACGCCAGGATCTCATCGGTATGCTCAAGAGTTGCGCCGGAAATAGGCTCAAGGTTGTATCCCATCGACCGCAAGAGTTCACAGCACTGGCGACGGAGGTCTTTTCCGTGCGTGGCCAAAAATAGGGTGGGCCTGTTCGCAATAAGGACCGACACCGCTCCACGAAGAACAGCTAATTCTGCTCCCTCGACGTCGATTTTCATATAAGTGGGGGGAGGTATCGTACCGGTAGAAACCAGCTTATCGATGCTCACGACCCTTGCCCGCAAACTTCCCTCTTGCGAGATGTGACCCATAGAGTTATTGAACCCGGCATCGAATAGACACACCCCATCTGTGTCCGAAACAGCGGCTTCCATGACCGTAACATCCGTGATTCGATTCATCTGAAGGTGGGATTTCAAGTAACGCAGGTTTCTGGGGAGCGGTTCAAACGCCACGACTCTTCCTCGGTCGCCTACGAGAACTGAAGCCAGCAGTGTATAGAACCCAACATTGGCTCCGAGATCAAATACAACGCTGCCTTCCTTCACTCTGCGCTCAAAGGCAACACGTTTGTCGTGCTCGTAGCTTCCCAGCCAGCAACCATGGTTGCTCGATCCCACTATCCACTTCATACCTTTGAGCCTGCCCTGCAAGATCGGCACTGTCATGTTTCTGGGCAGGCTCCTGAGAGGGAAGCGCATCAATCTTCCTAAAAAGGATTTCTCCGGAATCGCCGAGAAGTTTATTCCCCCCTGCGGCATTTTCCCCCACCAATCCATAAGGTTGATGTTCCAAGGCAAAAGGCAAACCACGCGGCGTTAGCGGGAATGTGCAGATTGAAGTCAGAAAGGCTGTGAACGAGCAGCCCGCAACAGCCAATTCCCGCACCCAGTTGGATCGCGCCGGAAGCTGACTGCAGGCGTTCGCGCAGATTTCCGAACGCCGAATGAAAGAAGATGCCCACGGCGGCAAGCATAAGCAGACCGCCTGCAACTCCGCACTCTGCCAGCGCCTCAACGTAATCGTTGTGGGCGTGATCCCAGACCCGATCGCTCGCAAAGCTCTGATACTGGGGGAAAACAGCTTCATAGCTTCCAAGCCCTATGCCTCGGAGAAGATGGTCACGCACAATTTTGAACGAGTCCTTCCAGACTACCCAGCGCTCCCCAAGCGTCACCTCCGGAGAATCCGTCAAGCTGGCCGAAGTTTCGAGTCGCCTTGAAAGGCGGGCCGGGGCCAGCCAGAAGAAAAGCAGCGCAACGGCTCCTAGGCCCAGGATCATCATCGCTGCCAAGCTCTTTTGCCAGGCTCGGCCTGCTCTTTTCGAGAACACTGCCCCTAGAACCAGGCATTCAATGAGAATGGCGATAGATCCCCCTCGCGATCCGGACAACAGAACGGAACAAATGGAAATCAGAACCCCAAAAGCCAGCAGCCGCCTGGCGCCGCGCTTTTCGGGTTGCGAAAGCACATAAACAGCGGCGATGGGAATCAGCATCTCCAAAAGTCCCGCGTAGTCGTTGTGGTTAACGTAGGAACCAAAAATCCAGCCGTGAGTTTTCACTCTCCAGTAAATCAGCCCGTGGCTTGAAAAGAATTGGATCGTGGCGAACAGCGACATCGCAAAAGCATAAAGCGTCACGACAAGCCCTATTCTCTTCCAGGTTTTTGCCGGCTCTGCTGCCAATAGCTGGCCGGCAAGGAAGAAAAAAACGAGGTCGGTCGCAAGCTTGATCAGAGATTCCCGCGTGGCGTAGGAGTCAAGGCTGAGTTGCGCAGTATATTGAACAAAACCCAGCAAAAGAAAAAGGGCTGCCGGGAAGTAAAGCGGCTGCCAGAACACCTTGAGTCTCTGCTGTTGAACGTTGCCGGCGGCCCATAACAGGAGGAGGAGCGCCGCCACTACCGCCAATGCCGCCCAAGCCCAGGACTCGACAGCGCCAAAGGCTAGAGGTGCCGCTAGCAACGTGCCCATAAGCAAGATGCGGGCGATCGAAAATGAAACAGGAACAACTTGCCCAGCCACGCTTTCAACTTCCCTAGGCAACGGAACCGGATTGGCCGTCATAAGAGCAGATTCCATGTTTTAGCGGTCAGCCTTCAGAGTTCGTTCTTGCGTGGGATGAGCTGCGGGTTTGAGCGAAACGTCGTCGAGCCAAAAACTTCCTGTGATTCCCATCGGGAACGTCCGGCTCCGGGGCCGCTCAACCGACAGCCGAACAAGCTGGGTTTTGTCCCCTGTTGAAAAATTCAGCGTGATTTTGTGCCAGGGTGTCGTCCCGGTTGTCGTTACCGATGCAACCTTCAGACAGGCCGGGCAGACTGGATCAACAACGCGCAACCGCGGGCCGCTATCTGAAGTAATGCCTTCCGTGCGCACCTGCGCCGTTAGCGAATAGGACCGCTCAGCTTCAACCGGGACGAGTTGCTCCACCGGCTCATACTCCTCGTTCTTACTAACCGTGAAGTCCACCCTCAGCGAGCGCCCTCCCGTGAAAGCCACGGGTGCGGCAAAGTCCGTATCAAGGTAAGGCTCTTGCTGGTACCGCCACCCGAACCCGGCGTTAAGAGGAGCACGTTCAAAACTTCCATTGAAAACCATGTTGCCAGACTCCTCATCAGCGGGCCGTTTCACAACGCCGAGCCGGCCAAGGTCCCGCCAGACTGCAACCGCCATCTGGACTTGGCCCCGAGCAATCAGATGTTCGAGATAGGGATCAGCCGATGAAAAATTAAAGGCAGCACGGTTTGCCGCCAGGCTTTGCCAGACGCGATAGGCAAAATCGTCGTCCCCCTGCGTTGTTAGGAAATTGATATAAGCGAGTTTCAGTTTCGGGCTGGAAGCAGGCGTCAGCACTTCACGTTCGATCGTTTTGGGACCGCCCGTGACGGCGCTGCAAATCTGAAAGGTTGCCGCCCCATAACCGGGATCAATTTCCAGCAGGCGTTTGAACTGGCTCAGGGCCAGAGCCTCGCGGTTTGCGCGCAGATAATAATTGGCGGCTTCCCAGTGAAGGCGCGGGATCATGGGGCCGAGGAGTAGCGCCCTGCCCATGGCGCGGGTGGCGCAGGCTTTGTTCCCTTCAAGTTCACAAGCGGAAGCAAGCCCCTCCCAATAGAGCACCTCACGCGGGCTCAACTGGGCGGCACGCTCGATTTGTTGAATTCCTTCCGCCGGCGCGGAGCCTCCCATGGGATATGTTTCCATCGTCCCCAATCGGAAGTGAAGGTCGGGATTGGCGGGGTTCAGCCGCACAGCCTCTCGCAAATCAGGGATCTTCTTGCTTGCTCCCAGCCTTTCTGCAAGGCCCATGCGGATACTTGCTGTCGCCAGGCCAAACGCCGGCAGGCCAACCACCAGCAACCAGCCGCTCTGTTTCCAGCGGCTGCGCATGGAGTATTCGATTGATCGCGAGGCAAACAATTTTCGAACCATCCGAAAGTTCAACACGACTGCAATTCTCCGGGATCAATTGCCAGGGCGCTTTCTCCCAAGCGTTAGCCTTCACCCATGGATCTCTTTGTTGGAACAGAACTCAGTTCTGAGGGAGCGAATTGGTTTTGGGCATCGCCGCGGAGGTCTGGCTCGAGGTTGTGTGAGTCGGCTCCTGGTCCCGGTAATAATATCGATGATAGGTCTTATAGACGCTCCGGTAATAACCGTCGTAACGCAAATCCATCTTATTGAGGACCGTGCCCAGGATTCTGGCGCCGGCTGATTCCAGCGTCTTGTAAGCGCGAAGGAGGGCGCCGCTGGGGGTGACACCGCTTTCCACAACCAGCACCACTCCGTCGACAAACTTTGAAAGAACGGTTGCATCTGTAACCGGCAGCACAGGCGGAGAGTCAATGACCAAGTAGTCGAAGCGGCGCCGCAGGCCCGCAAGAAGTTGCTCCATGGTGGATGATGAAAGCAACTCGGAAGGGTTGGGAGGGTACTGCCCCGCATGGAGCGCCCACAGATTCGGCGAGAGGCCAGAACTCTCAACAGATGCATCGAAGCCATGGGCTCCCGTCAGAATTCCGCTGAGGCCTTTTGTCCCCGTAAGACCCAGCGTGTTCGCAATCTCCGGTTTGCGAAGATCCCCATCCATCAGCAAAACTCGTCCACCCCGCTGAGCAAGGGCCAGCGCCAGGTTTACTGAAGCAGACGTTTTCCCTTCGCCGGACTGGGCGCTGGTCACCAGCAGCGCCTGCGGCGGCCGGGGAGCGCTGGAGAGCAAAATCAAGGTACGAAGCGAGCGGAAACTTTCAGCGAGAGCCGAGTGAGGCCGTCGGGAAACTGCCAGAGCCACAACATGATCGTGGCCCGCCCGCCTGGGGTCATGCTTGCCGGCCCGGAAGGACCGCTGCTTAAGGGAGAATGCCGCGGGAATCACCGCCAAGTTCGGCGTGGGAAGCAGTCGTTCCACATCCTCGGCATTCATCATGGAAGTGTCAAATCCTTCCTCAACCAGAGCCAGCGTGACGCCGAGAATGAGTCCCAGCATCATTCCGACGGCGATGTTGAGTGCTTTGCGCGGACGTACCGGAAGGGTGGGAGGCAGGGCACGATCGACAATGTGGATGTTGGTAGCCCGCAGTCCAGCCTCGACCGTGGCGTCCTTCAGCCGCTTTAGCAGGCTGTCATAGAGATCTTGGTTGGTTTCAAAATCGTGCTTCAAGATGTTGTGCTGGATCAGCAGTTGATTCAAATTTTCCATCTCGATTTTCGCCTGGGCTACTTCCCGGGCCAAAATCTCTTCCCTGCCCGTGGCTGCATCATAATTCCTTCGGATACGGTCCACGCTCCGTCGGCGCTCCTCGGCAATCAAAGACTCCACGGTATTGATCTGGTCCTTGAGCCGCACCACCTTGGGAAACTTAGGCCCATATTGAGCCAAAGTGTTCACGTAGTTGGTCTTCAAGTCGGCGAATTTTTCTTCCAGCATTTGCAACAGGTCGTCTTGAGCCAGCAGCGCAGTCTGGGAGGGATTGGATTTCACTAAGTCGTAAAGGGATTGCTCTTCCGCCAAGTGGTTCCGGGCCTCTGTAAATTCCTGGCCCAATGCGGCAAGGTTTCGCGCGGCCAAGCTCTGTTTGTCTCCGACGTCGACAATGGCGTTCTGCCGCTCATAGTCAACCAGCGCCTGCTGCGACGTTTCAACTTTCGCCTTGAGCTCGTCGAGTTGCTGTTCCATCCACCCGGAAGCCTGGCGCGTGGCGTCATATTTAGTCATGAAATTGTATTGAATGTAGTTGTTCATCAGGGCGTTTGCGACGCTCGCGCCCAGCCTTGGGTCTGTGCTGTCAAAGCTCACCTCCAACATGCGGCTATCCCGGGCCAGAGCGACGTGAAGGTGGTCATGAAAAACGTGGATCAGCCGCGACTGGAGAGAAGAGATATCCCCGGGCGGTTGCCGGCCGGAGGGCGGGAGATCCGGGTTGAAATCGGGGTTCGCATCGAGTTTCAATTCTTCGATCGTTTCCCACGCCAGATGATCGCTGGTCAAAACATCCACTTGCGTCTGAAGGAAGCTGGCGTCAACGGTGGAGGGTGAATTGTTCTGGTCCGAACTTTGGAAGGGAGGAGCGTCGGGCTCAACTTCCACGCGCCCGGTAGCCCGAAAAGTGGGTCGTACTTTGAACGAGTAGATCGCAGCCAGAGTCACCAGCACAAAGGCCACCGTGAGGATGGTCCAGCGGCGCTTGCGAAGGGTATTCCAGTAATCGCGCAAATAGGAGTACGCACCCAGGGTCTGCGACTCAATGTCGAGGGTCACTGAAGCCAACCCCCGGCGAACACGTTCAGTTTTCTGGGAAACTAAGCCTGCGTCTTCTGGCATCGTAGTCGCTCAAATTTGTGGGCAAGTCAAAAAACAACCGGTTCATCGGCGCCAGATGATGACACCGGTGGCAATCTGGATGGCAGCCTCAGCACCCCGGTGGAGCGCCACCTTTGAGGCGCTGTCAGGGACAAAAAGGATGTCGTTGGGTCGGAGAACGGGATCCGGGGCGTGGCCCGCCAAAATCCTCTTGAGATTGACGGCAACCTCTTCCCGCCCCGTTGGGAATTGCCGCCCACGCCGAATAATCATGGCCTTCTTTTGAAGCGCCGTGGATTTCAATCCTTCTCCCAGCGCCACGGCTTGAAGAACGGTCATGTTTTCGCGCTCGCTATTCAGGGTAAACCCGCCGGGACGGAGTACGGCTCCCACAACGTAAACCACTCCGGCGCGCTGGACGGTAACCTTGTCACCCGGATAGATCCTGACGTTCATGCGCGGGTCGCCGGTGGCAACCAACTTTCTCAAATTCACTTCAGTTGTGCCCGAGCCGGAGACCGAAGATCCCGCCCCCTCGCCCATCCACGATGCCCGCATGGCCTCCTCACCGCGCGTGATGACGGCCGTGCCGCCGGCGTCCGGAGCAAGGCCTCCCGCCTCTGACAGGACGTCAAGCAACGTCGTGGGGCCGAAAGTGGGATAGATCTGCGGGTTTTGGACGGCGCCCGCAATGGCCACGGCATGGGCCTGTGAGGATTTAACCGTGACCACCACGTGAGGATGGGTCACCAGTTCCGCAACGCGCAGCCGGCCCGAGATGGCGGCCGAAAGCTGGCCGAGGCTTAATCCCTCGGCCGTGATGGGTGCAGAAAGGAGAGGAATCGTGATCGTTCCCTCGGGACTCACCCGATAGTCCCGCGTCAATTCGGGTACGTCGACCACATACACGTCCAGCACGTCATTTGCGTCGATAATGTACTCGGGGACAACGCCAGCCGGACTGGATGCGAGGTTTTGGCGAAGGTGTGTATCGGGAATATTCGGCTCTTTGTTCGGCGCAATCGTTTGGCCGCGCAAGCCCGGCAAGGAATAGCACAGAACCATGCCCAGAAGCACGGCCAGGACGCAACGCACTCTGGTGCAATCAGGCAAAAGGCATACCCTCGCCCTGGGGACGGTTCGTGCCATCCATGGCGGATTCAAGCGGTTCCCCATTGGGCAAAGCATCTGTTTCCTGCGTCATCGCCCGCAACGCGTTCAATATCAACCGCGTCAACTTCCACCGCCACCGATCTCACCAGAAGCTCAACGGAGATAACCAGGCGATAGAGGTTCTTCTTACGAACGAGGATGCCTTCGAATCCTGCCAGGGGACCTGTCCTAAGCCTCACCCGGTCCCCAAATCGCAGGAAGGGGTGCGGCTCTACGGACAAGCCCTTTTCCACTATCCGCCGGACGGCCGCAATTTCCTCAAACGGTATGGGCGCCGGTGACCCGCCATGCCGCACGAAATCGTAGATTCCCGGAGCTTGAAGGACCGCGGCGCGCCGGTCAATTCGACCAAAAATAAACACGTAATTTGGAAACAACGGCAGCGAGAGCTGCTTGATCCGGTCTTTCCATCGGTGGGCCGTGTTGTAGAGGGGCAAGAAGCTTTCCACGCCGTTCCCGGCAAGAAACCTCGCAACCGACTTCTCGTGCTGGTGGCGCGTGTAGACCGCAAACCATGCTGAAGACTGGATTGCCGTGTCCATTCCGCCTTTAATTTGCTCAAAGCTCCGCATTGTGAGTCACAGGAATTCTTTCCCCGTATCCCTTGAATGCTGCTAGAACTATTCTGACTGCCCCATAGCTCCGGACTCTTCAGGGTTTCCGAAAACCGTTTTGCCCAGGGATATCAGTCTTCTTCCGGGTAAAGCTCCGAAAGGATTTCTCTCGCATGTGCTCCCGATATGGCAACGCCTTCTTCAAAATCCACCGCCACTTCATACCAGGAATCGTAATATGGGGATACGACTTTGCCCTCGTACCGAAATTGTATTTCCCGGCCGCGTCTGTCTGAGAACTCAATAAAAACCATAAGCTCCGTGCCTTCAGCTATGGGATGGTCAAGGCAAATCCGCGCATTCCCTTCCCCAAGCTCCTCGAGACGGCCTTTGAATTCCCTGACGCCCTGGTCGGTCTGGACTATAGCCTTAACTGGAACCGAGATTAGCAGTCGGCGCGACATGCACTTCGATTCCTCGGGTTGGCGTCCCCGAACGGTTTCGCACATTTGCCTGAGTGTCAAGATACCCAGCATGTTGACCCATTGAGCGCTTTCGCACAATCGACCAAAAGGATGAAAGTTGGACCCGCCATTTATCAGGAGATGATGCAAAGGTCCGTGCTCCACCCCCCGACGAATGTCGGTAAGGAATGCGGATCGGCCCACAAATGGGGTTCAGGCCATACGGCTTCAAGACCTTGCGTTGCCAGTAGGTTGCTGACTTGTGTTTTTAAATTCGGGAGAACCTGTTTTTTGGAAAACAGGTTGAAGGTCTAGTCGCGGAGATCCAGGCGGACCTTCGATAAACTGATAGGCCTGAAAGGCTGGAAAAGCCTAAATGAGCCAGCCGATTGAATTTTCAGGTTCGGGATCGTTAATCCAGCGATTGGGATTTTGGCTTGGATAAACTTTTAGCAGACGAACCGGCGGCAGGAGTCTGGACCCCATTGAATTCGTAGAAACGGAGGGCGGCTTCAACCCTTGTTTTTACCCCGGTTTTTCGATAGATCGCCTCGATGTATGTCCTGACAGTACTCGCCGAAAGAAATAGCCGGCTGGCGATTTGTTTATTGTGAAATCCCCGGGAGAGAAGAACCAACACTTCGGTCTCGCGCGGGGTCAACCGGTCCAGCGTCGAATTCTGAACAGGCTTGCGGCGAACGAGTGTTTGGACGGCTTTCGCCATAATCTCCTGGGTGAACCACATCTGGCCTCTGGCAATCTTGTCGATTGCCTGCCGCATAACCATCGGGTCGACTCTCTTTGAAACCACTCCCCAAGCCCCACTGCGCACCGCCTGGACTTCGAACTTCTCATCCACTTCATCCGTCAGCAGCAGACATTTTGTCGAGGGTGAAAGCCCCCCTACGTAACGAATCCAATTGAAACAAAGAAGACAATGTTCGCAGTCGATGAGAAGGATAGCCGGCTTCGTCGCAATGATCTCTTCGGACGCGTCAGAAACCGTACTCGCTTCAACCACCACGGATAGGCTACTAAGAGATAGTGAATACAATAGGGCAAGCAAACCCTTCCGCATCAGGGTTTGGCTGCTGACGATACCGATACGGGAGAACACTCAGGACCCTCCCCGGCCAGAACGCTCCAATAAGATTCATAGGCTACGACCGACAAGTTCGCTTGTCAATACAATAATTGCGCGACTTGCATATACCTGAATAGTGACCTCGGCGCCGGCCTGAACCCAAATAATTTGCACCTGCGCTCGCGCCGATTCCGTTGGGTCTCCGACGCTCAGCATCAGCCATTGCTCGCAAACGATGTCTGGGAGACAATCTTGCCGATTTTCACGATAATGATAAGTTTGGAATGATGATCAGTAAGGGTGCCGCAAAGATGCCTTCCAAATCCAGCCGTATTGCGCCGCGTTCCCCGCTCCTGTGGCTGACCCTGCTCAGCCTGGATGCCCCTGCCGTGGCGATTTTGTGGCAATTGCTTTTTGCCCGTTGTTTCCATGTCCGCCTCAGCCCCGGCATCACTCTATTGCTGGGGCTCGTGGTGTGGCTCATCTACGTGGCGGACCGTTTCCTTGACACCTTAACGGCTCCGAACCGAGGGATTGAGCCCGTTCGGCACCGGTTTTATCGGAGGCGGCGATGGGCGTTTTTATTGCCGTTTTGCGCGGTCTTCCTGCTTGCGTGCTGGATCGCGTGGACACAATTGGAACCCCAAACCTTCCACAACGGACTGATCATCCTGTTGGTGGTCGGACTTTATTTTTTTCTGGTCCATTTGCAAGGGCCCAAAAACAATGCAGGGATTCCGAAGGAAATGTTGGTTGGAATTTTGTTCGGCGTGGGAACCTGCTTCCCGGTTTGGGAGCACATCCGCGCGGGGAGAATCCACCTGCTCGCGCCATTTCTGGTCTTCACGGAATTGTGCTGGCTGAACTGCGCCGCCATCGAGTCTTCGGAATGGATCCGGCTGCGTAAGCGTCAATTCAATTCGCCTCATCCCTGGACGGCGTGGCTGGGGCAACATATGATCCTGGCCGCATCCGTCACCGCCCTGCTTGCAGCCGGGATCGCTGTGGCCGCCCGCGGCCATCTGGATTGGAAGCTTCCGGCTGCTGAAGGTCTAAGCGCCGCAACATTTGCTCTCTTGGGTTATAGGGAAGAAAAGATCTCTCCTGACAAATTCCGCGTTTTGATGGACCTTGCGTTATTTACTCCCCTTCTATTTCTGCCCCTCGGGCGTTAATCCGGTCCGGATCATTACTTCGTCAAGGCTTTGGCCAGATCGAAAACGGCTTTCGTCGTTGATTCCTCTCCCCCCGATTCCAGCCGGAAACCGACTTTCTCAACCATGCGCATCATTTCGGGATTCTCCCGAAGAATTTCCGCCACGATGTAATCCAACTTTTCATCGCGGCCGATTTCGATAAGCCGGCTCAACAGTTCGGCACCCAATCCCTTGCGCTGAAACCGGTCGCTGACAACGAGGGCGACTTCCGCTCGCTGAAATCCGTGCAATTTGCTCAACCGACCGACTCCCAGAATTTCCTTGGCTCCCGTCTGGGGGTCCGTATGCTCAGCCACCAAAGCCATCTCGCGGTCATAGTCGATAAAGCAGATGCGGGTCAGGCGTTCGTGCTCCGTGCGCCGACTCAGTGAGAGCATGTGGAAATAGCGCATGTACACGCTGCGCTCTGAAAGCGTCTGGTGAAAACTAACCATCAACGGCTCATCCTCCGGACGGATCGGACGGATCACCACCGGAGTGCCGTCCTTCATCTTCCAAGGGTAAGCGTACTGGGAGGGATAGGGACGGATCGCAAGCTTCGGCAATTGCTCTTCGCTGATCTCCGGCCCATGCAGAACCACGCGGGCGTCCAAGGCCACCATGCCTTCCGGAGACACAAGCAGGGGGTTGATGTCAATTTCACGAATGCGGCGCTGCTCGACGACCAACTGGCTGAACCGCACCAGCAGGCGCTCAAGCGAAGCAATATCCACGGATTTCTGCCCTCGGACGCCCTGAAGCGCCCGCCAGATTTGGGTCTGCTCCATCATGCGCCTCGCCAGGGTCGTATTGAGCGGCGGCAGCGCAAGCGCCCGGTCCCGGAAAACTTCCACCAACTGGCCCCCCAACCCAAACAGCAAAACCGATCCAAATTGAGGATCAAAGCTGCTCCCCAGGATGACCTCGTAGCCCCGGTATTGGATCATGGGCTGCACCGTAACACCCTGGAAATGCCCTGGGCCGGTTTTCTCAAGCACGGAACTCTCGATGGCCCGATAAGCTCTTCGCACGGCGCCTTCATCACCCAGCCGCAGTTGCACCCCGCCCACGTCCGTTTTGTGGGTGATGGTTTCCGAGTAAAGCTTCAAAGCCACGGGGTAGCCTGTTTGCGCAGCCAGTTTCGCGGCTTCATCTTCGGAAACCGCCACCGACGTTGGAACCGTCGGGATGCCGTAGGCGGCAAGAAGCTGCTTCGATTCATCCTCGGTCAGGATCGAGCGGTTGGCCTTTAGGGCCTTCTGGATTATTTGCTGGACTTGCTTGCGGTCAATCCCATCCCCGTCACTCTCGGCCACCAGCATCGGAGTTTCGTACAACCCCCGCAGGTTGTAACTGTATTGGCACATATATTGGAAGATCTGGACGGCGTCGTCGGGGTAACGAAACGTCGGGATATTCGCCTGGTTTAGAATCTCCTCGCCCGCCAGAACCTCGACCCCGCCCATCCAGCTGGCAAGGATCGGTTTGTTGTCAAGCTTTGCAAAACGCTTGAGTTGCTGGGCCGTCTCGGTCGGATCAGTCATGGCCTGCGGGGTAAGGATCACCAGCAGTCCGTCGCTGTTCGGATCCTGGGCTACGATCTCAACCGACTTCGCGTAGCGATCGGGCTGGGCGTCACCGAGAATGTCGACGGGGTTGTTATGGCTCCAGTGGGGAGGAAGCAGAGCATTTAAAGCCTCCGTAGTCTCATCCGACAAAGGAGCAAGCTCTCCACCATGAACCGCCAGGGCATCCGTCGCCAGCACTCCGGGACCGCCCGCATTGGTCAGGATCGTCAGGCGCTTCCCTTTGGGACGAGGCTGCTTGGCCAGGACGCCGGCAACGGAAAACAAGTCAGCAATGCTGTTGACGCGCAAAACGCCCGAGCGGCGAAAAGCCGCTTGCAAGACTTCGTCGCTGCCCGCCAGCGCTCCCGTGTGTGAGGCGGCCGCGCGCGCCGCCGCTTCTGTTCGCCCGGCCTTAATGACAATAATGGGCTTTGAAAGCGCCACCTCCCGAGCAGCGGAAAGAAAAGCCCGCGGGTCTCCGATCGATTCCATGTAAAGAATAATGCTGCGGGTACTTGGATCGTCGCCAAGATGATCGATCAGGTCGCCCCACCCCACATCCAGCATAGACCCGATCGACAGGAAAGCGCTGAAGCCCACATGCTCTCGCAAACTCCAGTCCAGAACGGCCGTGCACAGCGCTCCGCTCTGGCTGATAAAACCGACGTTGCCCGGCTGAGCCTGCGTCCGCGCAAAGCTGGCGTTAAGCCCCGTCAGCGGACTCATCACGCCCAGGCAATTCGGCCCGATCAATCGCATCCGTCCGCGTCGAAGCTGGACGACAATTTCGCGTTCCATTTCGGCGCCCGCAGGCCCGCATTCCTTGAATCCCGCCGAGATTACCACGGCGCCCTTGACGCCCGCGTCAACGCACTCACCGACAATCGCGGGCACCGTGGCCGCCGGGGTCACGATCACCGCAAGGTCGACCGCCTCGGGAATGGCTCCAATGCTCGGATAGGCTCGAATCCCCAGAACATGGCTCCGCTTCGGATTGACGGGATAAACCGTGCCTCCGAAGGGGCTGCTAATCAGGTTCCACAGAAGCGTGCGTCCCACGCTCCCGACCGCTTCCGTGGCGCCAATAACGGCAACACTCGCCGGAGAAAAGAACACGTCCAGCGGGTGGTAAGTCTGGCGGAAGATATCATGCGCACGCTCCAGACCTTTCATCGCAGATGGATTCATTAGGTCAAACCTCACTCCCCTTTTTATTCTTACCTTCGCAGAAACTCAAGCTCGGGCTCTTCGTCTTCCCGTGCTTGTTCAATACGCGTTCCGATCCCCCGTCGTGCGGCCTTCAGGTGTGGACTGCCAGAACCGGACTGGACCCTATCTGGATTACCCGGTGCGTGGTGGAACCAAACAAGGCAAGGTCCACTGCGTTGCGACCCCGCACTCCCATGACCACAAGGTCAGCATCCAGATCCACGGCCATCTGTAGAATCTGCTGATAGGGCTTGCCGATTCGCACGGCTGAATGGGCCTTGCACCAGTTGCGATCGTCCTCCGACACCAGCCCCTCCAGACGCGCGGCGCAATCGGCAATCGCAGCTTGCAGATTCTCGGCGGCGGGCATATCTTCCAGCACATGCAGTATGTGCAGGTCAGCGTTGTACTCCATGGCCAAAGAAAGCGCATAGGAAAACGCGCGACTCGAATGATCGGAGAAATCCGTGCAGAGGAGAATTTTTTGGAGACGCACGGTTTCGTTTGTATCACTCGGTCTTACAAAGTTGTGCGCGGGCTTGCGAACCACCAAAACCGGGCAGGCCGCTTTTCGCAAGACTTTTTCGGTTACGGACCCCATGGTAAGCCGGTCGAATCCTTGTCTTCCGTGAGTCCCCATCACGATCATATCGGCGCCTTCTTTTTTTGCAAACTCCAAGATGCAGTCCGTCACCATCCCGTTGTGGACAACACGCTCAGTTTGTATCCCTTCGGCTTGGTGCTCCGCCAGAAATTCATCAAGTTTCTTTTCAGCCGTCGAGTCGAGATGCCAGAACGCCTCGTTGACCATGTCGGGAAAGGCGTAGTAGGGGTAAGTTGCCGTCATCGGCTGAATGACGTGCTGGAGGAGCAACGTCGCTCCGTAATGCCGGGCAAGCGACTGGGCGTAATCATACGCTTTAGCCGAAAAATCGGAAAAATCCACGGGGCAAAGGATCTTCTTGATTTTCAACATGGCCTTTCCTCCCCAGCGATGGAAGGCAGGAGCGCAGATCTTGCGGCCGCCGAGGGATTTCCTTCCGCGTCCGGAGCGCGGCCATCGCGCTTCAAGTCTTTCCTCCCAGCTATAATTGAATATAACAGGAGGCCCATCAAGTCAACGTGACCTCGGTTACGGGAGATTGTGATCTGGCTCACAGATTTAGGTACTCTATAGGAAGAGAATTTATAAGGGAGGGTGTAACCTGAAACGCTGTCCGGTGGCAGCGCTCGTTCCTTCACCCCCCGAATATGTCCCGATTCATCAGGGCGATGCGATGGCTTGCAAAGCGCCCTGGATGATGGCCAAGGAGAAAGGAGGACGCCATGGAAGAAGCCAAAGTCATGGTGGCTTTACGCGATGCAGAAACTGCCGGGAGCCTGACTAAACTCGGCTGCCAAATGGCGAGCTTAATGGGCACGAACCTTACCGCGCTGCATGTCGTCGAAGTCGCGGCAGGATTGCCTTTGGACGCTAATGAAGACGTGCTCGACCACCCGGGCAAGGAGGTTCTGTCCATAGCCCGACAAATTGCCTCCAACAACTTCTCAATGCGAATCTGCACAAAAATGCTGAGGGCCCGCCATCCCGGCGAAGCGATCGTAGCCGAAGCGGCGGGAAAAGGGATCGAGCTTCTGATTGTCGGCTACCATCACAATCATCGCCTGGCTGAAACTCTGCTCGGGTCAACCGTTCAATACGTTTCCCATCACGCGCCGTGCAAAGTGCTGGTCCAAATTCCACCCCCCAAAGAGCACGCAAAAACCGTGCCCCTAAGCACAACGGCAGGCGAAACGGCCGAGACAAAAATAGAGTCCGACGCAGCGTAGCGCGAGAATCCGGGCGCCCCTGTGTTCAGGAGAATAACCGGGGTAAAATCAAGCCCGGACGCGGCAAGTTTTCTTGATCATCCAACCAGGAGGAGGAATACTATGCGACTTTCGGTTAAAGGCTTAGGGCTCGCAGCCGGGCTCATCTGGGCAGGCGGAATCCTATGCGTGGGCCTGGTCAACCTTGTGTCGCCGCCCTACGGAGCGGGCTTTCTTGCCGCCATCAGCTCAATCTATCCCGGCTTCCACAATTCGCGCCATTTCCTGGACGTGCTGGTGGGAACCGGATATGGTTTGGTTGATGGCGGAATCGGGGGGTTGATCTTCGCCTGGCTCTACAACTGCTTCGCGGGCAAGGCTGTGGCATCCTGAATCGAGATCGAAGGCCCAGTAATCCCGTAAGGTTTGGCGCGCCAACATGGCCGGGAAGCGCAACCGAAGCGTCGTTCTTTTAATCGGCTGGGGCCTGATCCTGCTGGGCGTTCTGGGCCTGCTGCTTCCCATCCTGCCCGGCATGGTTCTGCTGCTGGCGGGCGTATCGGTTCTGTCCTCTGAGTATGTTTGGGCGCATAAGATTCTTCAACGCCTGCGAGACTCCTTCCCAAAATTCAGCCAGCGGCTCCGTGAGGCCGAAACCTGGGCGCGAAACCGATTCAGATGAATCTGGCCGAAGAACCCGCACGACCATCAGGAATAAGTTGCGAACGCTCCCGGGCTTCAGCAGGGCGCCACGCGAGGGGGAAAGTTCGTCCCGGCCTCGCGGGGAGTGAAGCAATCACCCAGGAGGGTGATGAGCGTCACTGCGCCCCGGAAGGCCAAGAGGGACGATTCGGTTATGGGGAGGGTGTAGAGAGGCGAAAAGGAAGCAACGAAAAGCGGAGTCTGACGCGAACGCTCCAGCCAGAACCTCCGCCAAGGCCAGCGACTTAACGCGGCCCCTTCGTCTTCCACCCTCCCATCAGAGTGTCTTGCCCCGCGCATAGGGGCTCGAAGATATCGCTGTGCCAATCGACACTTCTCTTGCCTAGCCGTCAATCCCAATGATATCGTTGGCTCATATGAGCCTCCCCAAACGTGAAGATGGGAGCACGGGAATCCGTGTTGACCGTTATCAAACTCTGCTTGAAATCGCAGATTTGATCGCGCAGCACCGCGATCTCTCCGGCCTCTTTCACGATCTGGCGCGCCATCTTCAGCGCGTGGTCAAGTTCGATTTCCTGAACTTTGTGCTCCACGATGCTGAGAACAAAGTCATGCGGTTAAACATCATTGAGAGCCTGGGAGCGAACGACCTGCCGCTTCCCCTCGTGATGCCCACTGAGGATTCCTGCGACGGCTGGGTTTGGCAAAATCAGCAACCCCTGGTCCTGCTGGATATTGCCCGGGAAACCCGCTTCCCGCCCGTCATGGAGGTTTTGCGCGCCCACGGCATCCAGTCCTACTGCGTCCTGCCGCTCACCACGGCGCATCGGCGTCTCGGTGCCTTAGGATTTGGCAGCAAGACGGAGGGCGCCTATACGCAAGACGACCTGGCGTTCCTGCTGCCCGTGGCCCAGCAAGTCGCCGTAGCCGTTGATAACGCCTTGAATTATCAAACACTACAGTCTTACCTTGAACGCCTGGCGCTCCGGCGGGCCGAGGAGCAGCTTCGCGAAACCCAGGCGCTGTTTGAGCAACTTTTTGAGTCCGCCCCGGATGGCGTGGTTGTTGCCAATGCCAAAGGCGTGATCACCCGGGTCAATGCGCAGACGGAAAAGATGTTCGGATACGAGCGCTCGGAGTTGCACGGGCAGCCCATCGAGATTCTGGTTCCAAAGCGCTTCCACGATATGCACGCGACGGAACGCCAAGATTACCGGGAGAACCCATACCTGCGACCCATGGGCAGCGGCCTGGAACTCTACGCAAAGCGCAAGGACGGAACCGAGTTCCCCGTCGAAATCATGCTAAGCCCCATCGAGAGCAAGGATGACTTGGTGGTTCTGGCGGTTGTCCGCGACATCACCAAACGCAAGCAGGCGGAAGAGGCCTTGCGCACCAGCGAACAACAGATCCAGAGCATTCTGGACAATTCCAACACAGTGATCTTTCTGAAAGACCTTCAGGGACGATACCTCCGAATCAACCGCCGCTTTGCCGACGTTTTGGGAATTGACAAGGAGCAGGCGCTGGGGAAATCGGACTACGACCTATTCGCAAAAGATATTGCGGACAGCCTGCGGGTGAATGACCAGAAGGTCTTCAGCGCCGGCAAGCCCCTGGAATTCGAGGAAGTCGTAGGCCACACGGACGGCATCCACACGTACATTTCCGTGAAAGCTCCCCTCTTCGATTCGGCGGGAAACCCTTACGCCCTGGCCGGGGTTTCAACCGACATCACGGAACGGAAAAAGGCTGAAGAGGCCCTGCTGCTGGAAGTCAGCTCCGTCCTGCTTTCCCATCTGGATATTCGGGAGCTGTTCGGAGCCATTTCCGCAACCCTGCACCGGGTCATGCCCCACGAATATGCAACGCTGGCGCTTTGCGAACCGGACAGCAAAGAGCTGCGCCTGGTTTCTCTGGAACAACCTCAAACGGAAGCCTCGCTGCAGGATGAGATGCTGTCATCGGGGCAGGAAAGCCTGTCTGGAGAGGTGATGGACTCCCGCCAGCCACTGGTCGTCAATGACCTCGCGAACAGTTCCCTCAAGCCCGCCATCATCCGGCGGCTGGCGGCGGAGGGCGTCAAATCCGCATGTTTCCTGCCTTTGATCATCCGGGATCAGGTCTTCGGCACTTTGAACCTTGTCAGCCGGCGCGAGGCGGCGTTTCAACAGAAGGAAGTCGAGCTTCTCACCCAAATGGCCGGCCATGTTGCCATGGCGCTCAACAATGCCTTGATCTTTCACCAGGTGGCACAACTCAAAGAGAGGCTGGCGGAAGAAAAACTCTACCTGGAAGACGAGATCCGAACCGAATATCACTTTGAGGAAATCATTGGAGAAAGCACGGCTCTCAAGCGTGTCCTGAAACAGGTGGAAACGGTGGGTCCCACCAATGCGACGGTCCTGATCCTGGGGGAAACGGGCACAGGGAAAGAGCTGGTGGCGCGCGCCATTCATAATTTGAGCCCCCGCCGCGACCGCACTTTTATCAAAATGAATTGCGCCGCGATTCCCACCGGCTTGCTCGAAAGCGAACTTTTCGGACACGAAAAAGGAGCGTTTACGGGGGCCATCTCGCAGAAAATCGGCCGCCTGGAGCTGGCCCACCAGGGCACCTTGTTCCTCGACGAAGTCGGCGACATCCCGCTTGAACTTCAGCCCAAGCTTCTCCGCGCTCTTCAGGAAAAAGAATTCGAACGGCTCGGCAGCGCTCGAACCATTCCCGTCGACGTCCGGCTGATCGCCGCGACCAATCACGATTTGGCCAAAATGGTCTCCACCCGCGAATTCCGCAGCGACCTCTACTACCGCCTTCGAGTTTTTCCCATCACGGTTCCGCCTCTTCGTAAACGAGCCGACGACATTCCCATCCTGGTTCGCTATTTCGCCCAGAAACACGCCGAAAGAATGCACAAGAACATTGAGGTTATTCCACCCGCAACCATGGAAGCCCTCAACCACTGGCACTGGCCGGGCAATGTTCGCGAACTCGAGAACATCATCGAGAGGGCCGTCATTCTCTCCCCCGGCCCCGTGCTGCGCGTGCCGCTCGCAGAACTCAATCCAGCCAGCGATGAAACCGGCAGTCCCAACACCCTTGAGGATGCCGAGCGCGAACATATTCTTCGAGTCCTGCGGGAAGCCCGGGGAGTTATCGCGGGGCCAAATGGCGCCGCTGCCCGCCTAGGACTGAAGAGGACCACTCTTAACTCTAAAATGCGGAAGCTGGGAATCACCCGGGAAGAAATCTCGGACACAGCCACTTCCTGACGAAATGTCGTCGCGTGACGAATTCCAGTCACCCTCCCAATCAAGTCTGCCTCACCCTGAATGGAATCATTACATTAAGTAATTGATTCAAATGGCATTATAGTTTTGAATTATGCGCTTATGTTTGGAATCACAAGTGCCCATAATATGAAGTGGAGTTTTGAATAATGACGTTTAGCATGTTGCAGGGCAGGAGGACACCAAGATGGGCGAGAAAATCAAAACCCTCATGATCTACGACCAGAACGAGCCCTCTGAAGAACTTAGAAAAGTCCTCAAGCGCTTGGGCATGGAGGTTCGCCACGTTCACAGTTGCAGCGAGGCCTCCCGCCTTTTCAAGGAAGCCAACTCGGCTGAGCTTGTTTTTACCGATACCACGCTACCCGACGGCACATGGGAAGACGTCCTGCGCATGGCGCAGCAAACCGGTTTTTTTCTGCCCGTTATCGTGGTTTCACGCATGGCGGATATTGACCTTTATCTTAAAACTCTGGAGAGCGGAGCTTTTGATTTTGTCATACCTCCTTTTCTGTCGATCGATATGGCCAATGTGACCGGGGCTGCCATGTACCAGAAACTGGCAACCCGTGACTTCCGGTCAGCACGTGTTGCTTGAGATCCGCAGGAAAGGCTCAGGATTCATAGGATGGTGCAAAAATGCTAAGAATTACTTTCCAAGAGGGCCCCGAAGGCACTAAAGTAAAGCTAGAAGGCAAACTGTCTGGACCTTGGGTTGAAGAGCTGGAGCGAAGTTGGTCTGAGCATCTGCGGAGCGACTTCGACCGGGTCACGGTGGATTTGTCTTACGTCACGTATATTGCCCCTGAAGGGAAAAAGTTGCTGGCCCGAATGAAGCAGAAAGGCGTCTTCCTGCAAGGGACGCACTTGATGACACGCTACATCATCGACGAGATCACGCGCGCCGGGGCCAACGCTGTAAGGAACGGAGGATGAGATGCGGTCGCCTTATGGTTTAGAACTCGTCGAAGATTGCCAAACATGCACTGGAAAACTGCCCGGTTTTTTTTGTGATCTGTCGCCGGCCGGGGTCAAAGCGTTTGAGGCAATCAAATACACAACCGCCTATCCGGCGGGAGCCGTGCTGTTTGTGGAGGGACAGTCAGCGCAGGGGGTTTTCCTGCTCTGCAAAGGGCGCGTGAAGCTTTCCATGACTTCGAGCGAAGGGAAGACGCTTATCCTGCGGATTGTCAAACCAGGGGAGATTCTGGGCTTGCACGCCACGGTTTCCGATACGGCTTTCCAGGCAACGGCAGAGACTCTTGAGCCTTGCCAGGTAAACTTCGTTAAGCGGGAGGATTTCCTGCGCCTGCTTCGGGAACACGGGGAAGCTTCGATCCAGGCGGCTGAACAGTTAAGCAACAGCTATCAGACCGCGTGCGAGCAGGTTCGCTCACTCGGGCTATCCCAGTCTGCCCCCGAGAAGCTGGCCCGGTTTCTGCTTGAATGGTCTTCCAAAGGACAGGAAACCCGCCAGGGGATTCGGGTCAAGTTAACCCTGACGCACGAGGAAATCGGCCAGATCATAGGAACCTCGCGGGAGACGGTGACGCGAACTTTGGGCGACTTCAAGAGCAAACACCTGGCTGAACTGAAAGGATCGACGCTCGTCATCCAGAACAAAGCAGGTTTGGAAGGCTTTCTGGGACTGGGAGCCTAGGCAAAAGTGATGCGCATCACGGGAGTCTGTGACCGGGATCACTGAACTACCCATTGCACGCAGGTAAACTCCTCCCAGATTGAGCTTCAGCCCGGAAGTCCGCCCCAGCGGCCGATGATTTACCCCACCCGCGCCGTTCGATTTCCGGGCTTGCCCATCTTAGCTCTTTCCCCGCCGATAAACAGGTCCCGAATTCCCCATCAGGCCTAACCGCGTCCCGCACAGTCAAGAATCGGTATCCGGCCAGTCTCTTCCCGGCACGACCATTTGGGAGCGGGCGGGCAGGAAGGGGATTGCCGTTGCGGAGCTAGCCTCGCATTCTCGCAGAAGCTTTGCGGCGTCCGCGGAAAACCTGTGAACGAAGGCACTGCCCTCGGTGACAGGCATCACTGCCACCGCCTCTAGGCCCGTGTAGCCTGCGTTCAAGTGGAGAAAAAGTCAATGAAAGACATCTCGCACAGGCCGCTTAAATCCATGAGAGCCGGGATTCTCTCTTCGCCGGCTTTTGCCACCCTCGAGAGAATCGAGACAAGGGAAATCTACCCAAATGGACACAAGTTCTTCGCACAAGGGCAGCCGGCGTCCGGAGTTTACCTTCTTTACGCGGGCGGCGTGCAGCTTTCGATTGCGGACGGCGATGGAGCGGAACTGATTTTGGGACTTGCGACGCCAGGCAACATTCTGGGATTAAGCGCCACCGTTTCCGGTAAGTGTCACGAAGAAACGGCTGAGGCAACGACCGACTGCCAGGCAGGTTTCATCACGGGCAAGGATTTCCTTCATTTCCTGGGCTGCCATCCGGAGGCCGCGTTCCGGATTGTTCAGGTCTTGAGCGACAGAGTCGCCATGGCCTTTGAACAACTTTCCAGCATCCAGGGCGGCAGCCAGCGAAGGGTACCCCAGTAAGCCGTTCAGTCCTGCTCATTGTTTCTCAGCCTTCTTGATGCCACCGCAACGCTCGGGGACATCAAGCTCCCGCTCGTCCTGCTTTTCGTGCCGCGCTTCCCTGGCGGGCTGAATGCCGCGCCGGGAAGGCAACCCCGCGCTAGTAATGGCCGCTGTCCATCCGAACCTTGCCGCGGAACGTGCGGTGAACGTAGGTGCTGTACACGATGACGCCGGCCATGCCAACAATGTTGGCAATGAATGAGGCGCGGAGAGCCAGCGGCGAAGACGCCGCATTATAAATATTCAGGTTGTACTGCGAGTCAAGTGTGGAAGTGAGGAGGTTGGGGAAAACCGTCAGCATGGCCGACCCCATCAGCCCGATGATGAGGAGCGTGGAAGAGTAAAAAGCCTGATCGTCGCGCTGCTCGCTGCGGCACGCCAACCCCAACGCAAGCCCCCCCAGCGTCAGCAAAGGGAAAGCCCAGGCAAGCGCGTGCGCTTCAAAATTGCGGCCGGCGTCGGGCCGGAAGACAAACGTCGCGATCGTTACGACAACCACCATGGCCGCCGCCCACCACCACAGCCCGCGAGACCACTTCACCGCCTTCGCCAGCAGCGGTCCCTCCGCCTTTTCGCGCAAATAATTTGCGCCGTGCCAGGCGAGGACGGCCACGCTCAGCAAACCAGTGAGCAGCGAATAGGGATTCAGCAGCAAGGCAAAGCTCCCCTGGAAATATCCATTCGGCCCGATCGGCAGTCCCTGGATCACGTTGCCCAGGGCGACTCCCAGCAGCAGCGCCACCAGAAGGCTGCTGACGGAGAACCCGGCGTCCCAGAGGCTTTTCCAAAGCGGATCGGCCACCTGGTTCCGGAACTCAATCGAGATCCCGCGCAAAATGAGAAGCCATAACAGCACCATCAAGGCCAAATAGAAGCCGCTAAAACCCGAAGCATAAACCCGCGGAAACGACACCACCAGCATGCCTCCGGCGGCCAGCAGCCAGACCTCGTTGCCGTTCCAGACCGGGCCAATCGAGTTCACCGCCATGCGGCGCTCGTCCTCGCCGCGCGCCACCCATAGCGAAAGCATTCCAACGCCCAAATCGTATCCGTCCAGCACGGCATAGGCCGTCAGCATGGCGCTAAGCGCCCAAAACCAGGCCACGTTCATGGAATACAACCTCCACCTTCAAGCGTCGCTGCACCCGTTCGACACAGATATCCCGCCCAACCCTCTTGTTTTCCTCCGGCCGCAACGCCGGCCCTAACCCGCCGCCGGCACGTTCGTGTCCGGGCCCTGGTGGATGAGACGCGCCACCAGAAACAGAAAGAGGATGCCGAGCATGGCATAGATTCCCGCAAAGCCCATCATTGTGAACACCGTTTCTCCGGCGGCCACGTTCGTGGAGGTTCCAGCAGGGGTCATCAGCAGCCCGTAGACCAGCCACGGCTGCCTTCCGACTTCCGACACCACCCATCCGGCCTCATTGGCAATGTAAGGGAAAGGCACCGTCAGCATCAGCATCCAGAGGAACCAGCGGCTGGAATAAAGCTTGCGCCTCCACAAAAGGAAGAGGCCAATCAGCATCTCGGCGATAAAGATCGTTCCCAGCCCCACCATGATGTGATAGCTGTAATAAGTCAGCTCCACCGGAGGCCAAAGGTCTTTTGAATATTTGGCGAGGCCGTCGACGGTGGCGTGGATATTTCCATAAGCCAGGAAGCTTAAGAAATCGGGCACGTAGATGGGATCAAGCAGGTCTTCTTTTGCGGTGTCCGGCATTCCGATGATCGCCAGCGGAGCGCCCTTTTGGGTTTGGAATAGCCCTTCCATCGCCGCGAGCTTGGTGGGCTGGTACTGGACAACGCTCGCGCCGTTCAAGTCGCCGGTCGGGAAAAGCTGGGTCATCGCAAGAATGACCCCGGCAATAACCGCCGTCTTCACGGACAGCCGGGCAAACTCAAGGTGGCGGTTCGCAAGAAGATAAAAAGCTCCGACGCCCCCGATCACAAAAGCCGCCGCCAGCAGCGATCCGTTGATGGTGTGAGCGTACTCCCAACCGGCATAGGGATTGAACAGGACCGCCCAGAAGGACGTCAAGTGCACGCCGCCCGAGGGATCTAATGCGTACCCCACGGGATGCTGCATCCAGGCATTGGTGGCAACGATAAAGTAACCGGAAAGCAGAGAGCCGAAAGCGACGCCCAACCCGGAAAGCCAGTGCAGCGTCCGCCCCACCCGGCGCTCGCCCGCCAGAAACATCCCCAGGAATCCCGACTCCAGAAAGAAGGCATAAACGCCCTCGAGCGGAAGCATCTGTCCGAACACGCCGCCTCCAAAACTTGAAAAGCGGCTCCAATTGGTCCCAAATTCGAATTCCAACGGAATTCCGGTGACCACGCCCAAAGCAAAATTGATGGCGAAGATCTTGGCCCAGAATTGGGCGGCGTCCAGATACCGCTTGTCTTTGGTCACCAGGTGGAGCGTGGAATACCAGGCAATAAAAAAACCCAGGCCCATGGTGAGAATGGGGAAGAGATAATGGAACATCACCGTAAAGGCAAACTGCATTCGGTGGGCAAAAACCGCTTCGCTCATAAGTTTTCTCTCTCCGCAGAGGTTGCGCGCTTGCGCATAACGCCTCTCAACTTAGGACCGCGCGCTCGCGCGCGCCAGCCTCCAGCACTCGCGGGCAATTTCCCAATCTTCCCGCGCGGCGACAACCACCACGCGAACGGCGGAATCCCCGGTTGAGATATCTTGATCGAGGGGGGATTGCGCGTTCTTTTGCGGGTCGATTCGGAGGCCCAAAAATTCAAAATCCCGGCAAGCGGCCTCACGCACAAGCGGCGAGTTCTCCCCAATCCCCGCGGTGAAGACCAACGCATCCAGGCCGCCAAGCGACGCCACCATGGCCCCCATGTGGCGCCGCAGGATGTGAATATAGACGTCGAAGGCAAGGCGCGCTCGCGGATTCCCGGCGTCCATTGCCGCAATGACTTCCCGCATGTCGTCCGAAACTCCGGAAATTCCCAGCATTCCGGACTCCCGATTCAGCACTTCGTCCAGCCGCTCCGCCGTGTAACCTTCTTCACGGAGCAGGTGGATCAGAATGCCGGGATCGACGCTGCCGGAGCGCCGGGCCATCATCAGCCCCTCCAAAGGCGTAAAGCCCATGGTGGTGTCCACGCTCCGTCCGTTCGCGATCGCCGCAAGCGAGCAACCGTGGCCCAGGTGGCAGGCAACCATGCGGAGCGACTTCAAATCCCTGCACAGAATGCGGGCGGCGCGCCGGGAGCAATACTGGTAGTTGATGCCATGAAAACCATAGCGCCGGATGCCCTGCTCAAACCACGCGTAGGGGCCCGGATAGATTGCCGCAGCCTGGGGCATCCGGCTGTGAAAAGCCGTATCAAACACGGCGACGCCGGGCCGTCCCGGAAAAAGCCTTTCAGCCGTTTCAATCCCTTCGAGGTTGGCGGGGTTGTGCGATGGAGCAAGCATGGCCATGCGCCCGATGGCTTGTTTCACCTCCGCCGTCACCAGGGTGGATTCGCAGTATTGCCGCCCTCCGTGAACCACCCGGTGACCGATGACGTCAACTTCCGAGAAATCCTTCAGGACCCGGGTGGGGCCCTGGCAAAGGGTGTTGAGCATGTGCCGGATGGCGGCGGACCGGGAACCGATGTCGAGCGGCTCCTGCGCCGTCTCCCCTTGCGCGCTCTTAACCTTCAGCCGCGCGTTCTGGAACGCTCCTTTCCACTCCAGGTGCGCTTCCCAACAAGGCGCGGGAGGAGCCTCGGCGAGCGCCTCGCCCAGATCGTAGAGGCAGCTTTTCTGGCTGCTGGAACCCGCATTGAGCACCAGAATCCTCACGCGATCTGAAGTTCTCCCATCACCGGATTTGCCATAATCAGACGGAGGAGAATTAGCGTTTTTCGGGGGTCCTCCGATCCATCAAGATCGTGCCGCTATTTGCCTTCCAGAATATCACCGGCGCCGGAGATTCGCGAGTCCGCCGGCGCCCACCTCCGGCCGCCGGCCCGCCCGCTTATTGCGGGGGTTTGCCCGCCGGCCCACTCAGTCCCAGATCCGTCAGAATTTTGGGATTGGGATCACCCATCGCCAGCAAATTGTGGCAAAGGTTGCAATCCTGGGGAATCATCTTGCTCGGATCGTTGCTTGCATGGAGCGTTCCATGGCAGCGGAAACATCCGGGGAAATTCATGTGGCCAAGGTTGTTGGGATAGGTTCCCCACGTCACCTTCATTTTGGGAAAGACGTTCTGGCAGTAGATGGCCACCACGGCCTTGGCGGAGCTGGAAATTTCCGCGCGCTGGGAAGTGAAAATGCCGGGATATTTCTCTTTGTAAAACTGCTCGAGCCCGGCGGAAATCTTCCGGGAGGCCTCGGCCTGGCTCGCGTATTTTTCCTTAAGCAGCGCCACGCCTTCCTTCTTAACGTAAGGAAGCGACGGCGAAATCTTTCCGGTGGCCATTGCATCGTCCATGGCGTCTCCGGGCAGGTGGAAGACGTGCGTTGGCTGGTTGTGGCAATCAATGCAATCCATCACCCGGCCACTTGAAGGATTGACCGTTTGGGGGTTGGTCTTCTGGTCCACAAACAGAGTCTTCTTCCCGGTCTCAGAGTTGCTATATTGAACCCACTGCATCTTCTGCCGGCTTTGATCCGAACCGTATCGAATGGTGATTCCCGGCCCCACATGAGCTCCGTGGATTCCACCAAGCCCGTCGCCTCCGCCGACATGCATCAGCAAGACGGTCTTCGTCAGGGTGTTCGCCTCATCGTCGGTATATTGCGGAATGACCACCAGGCGGTTCCCTTCAAACCGCGCCGGCCAATGGCACTGCTCGCAAGTCTCGCGGGCGGGCCGCAGGCTGGTAACGGGGACAGGAATCGGGCGCGGGTAGGTGTCAAAAACCGTCGCGAAGACCTGATAGGTTCCCGACAGCTTGCTGCGCACAAACCAGGAAGCGCCGGGGCCGATATGGCACTCGACGCACGCCACGCGGGCATGCGGCGAGTGCTCGTAGGCGACGTATTCAGGCTGCATGACCGTATGGCAGGTTTTGCCGCAGAAGGTCACGCTGTCCATGTAATTGACGCTGCTGTACGCCAGTTGGCCCACGATGATCACGTTAATGAACGTCGCCACGCCCACAAAGAGGAGCAGCTTTCGCAGCTCACGGTTCTTAAAGTCAAGCGGAGGGAAATAAGAAGGGTAGATACCCTTGTGGCGCTCGCGGCGCGAACGCAGAACAACCCCCAGGGGAATAAGAATCAGCCCGCTCAGGAAAATCCCGGGCAGGACCATGAAAACCAAAATGCCGATATACGGATTGCTGACTGCGCCGCGAATCGTCGTCGGCAATAAATAAATCCAGAAAACCGCCGCCGTGGTGACCAGCGCCACGCCGATGCGGCTCAGCCAATTGCCTGAAAGATAAACGTACGGGGAAAGCCACCTTCCAAACCCATTACCCTCACTTGCCATCCTTGTTCCTATCCTCCTCAGCCTGTGCTGAATCTCCGGCTGGTGTTTGCTCTGGTTTGATTTCGGTTATCTCCTTACCCTCCTCGCTAGGTTCCGGCGGCTCTCCCTCGCGCCGCCGGACGCTGCGCCCGGTCAGCCACGCCGGATCCATCGGGTAGACCTCAGGATCAAAAATCACCGAATAAAGATGCCATACCAGGATCGCCAGCGCCGCCAGAACCGCCTCATAAAAATGGACCGTGCCGGCAAGCTGCAGAAAAACCATGGGGAGCCAGGCAAGCACCAGATTGTGCGCCCACAACATCAGGCCGGTGATGCTCATCAGCGCCGCGCCCCAAACCACCGCCCAGTATTCCGCCTTTTCAACGTAGTTATGGTTCGCCCGGCGCGGGCGCTCCCGCCTCAGCCCCAGATTATACGCAAAGGTCTCAAGCCCTTCACGCGCATCGTCAATCCGCGGCCAGAGGCCCTGCCAGTGGAGCCGCAGCCGCCGGCTCTTGATCAAGGAAATCACATGGATTCCCGCCACAGCCATAAAGACCACCGCCGCAATGCGATGGATCATGGCGCGCAGTTCCCATCCCCATTCGACCGCCAGCAGCGGCCGCGCCCACCAGGCGTGTGAATACCGAAAGGCAAAACCCGTCCAGACCAGCACCGCAAAGGAGATGAGCAGAACGAAATGCTGCACGCGTTCAAAGCGGTACATCCGGACATTGTTGTTTGCGGCGGCGGACGCCACGGGCTGAGCAACAATGGTAAGGCTGGGCTGCCTGATCCTTCGCAGGCGGAGATCGGCCAGCTTGCGAATCCAATCCCCGGCGTTGTGCAGGAACATCAGGCCAATCAGGAGAGGAATGAGAAGCAAATAAAAAACGCGAATCCACTCGACGGCCCGCGGCTCCGCCATCCCCGGCAGAACGTGAACCGGGGCTAACACAAACCGCGAACCCGCATCCTGATGGCACTTTCCGCAAGTCTTGCGGAGGTTCTTCGGATTAATGGTCGAGCGCGGATCGGAGGAGGGAAGGATCAGATGGAACCCGTGGCAACTGGCGCAGTTCGCCGCGATGAGAGATCCCTCCTTCACCGCCAGTCCGTGGAAGGACGCGTCATAGCTCAAAAGGCGGTCGCGCGGTATGTTGAACTGGCTGGCCATCCGGACGTTCCCGTGACATTGTCCGCAGGTCTCGGGAATGTGCGTCGGGAAAACCGTCGAGACGGGCGCGCTGGGCGGCTGGACGGAATGGGCCGTGTGGCAGCTTGTGCAGACCGGCGCTTGAAACACGCCCCGCTCGACCGCCTGCCCGTGGACGCTCGCGTGGTATTTCGCATAAATCTCGGCGTGGCAGGCGCCGCACAATTCGGGGACGGACTTCTTAAAGGCCCAGGTGTTGGTCCTCTGCATCTGGTGGGCGTCGCCGTGGCACAGCTGGCAATCCGGCGCCGCCTTGTTGCCGCCGGCGTACGCCAGGCCGTGGGCGCTCCGGGCATACTCGCCGGCCTGTTTGGCGTGGCACTGGCCGCAGGTGGGCAAAGGAATATTCTTGGGATGCGGGAAAACCTTGATTCCCGCGTGGCAGGTTGCGCAGCTTAAGCCCGCGTGGGCGGAACTCTTAAGAACTTGAGTCTTATCAGTGTGGCAGGCGGTACAGTCAAGTCCGCCTGAGTTTTGCGCCCGGCCCAACGTTGCGAGGGAAATGAACAGGCTGCACAGGACCAGGTAACGGGACCGGGCGCCGATCTTTCGGTGATGTCGCCAGTGGATCAACTTTCATCCTGGTAATTTCGCGCCTTGTTGCCAAATGTAGAAGAGATACATGCCGGCGATGACCAAGCCGTAAAGCACCACAATCACCGTGAGGGCCTTACCCCATCGCTCAATCGCATCCAGCTTGTGAGAGAGCTTGGCCTGCGCGGCCACGGCGGGAGCATCGCCTTCGAGCACGTGAATCGTCTCATCCTCGTGGCTGGCCGCCACGCTGCGGTAAATCGCCAGCGCCACGACGATGATGAAAAGCGGTATCCATGTTGCTAAATAAGGGAAGAGGTTCATGGTCACCCTCCTTTCCGCGATCCTGCGGCGATTTCCGCCGAGGAGGATCCCCTTGCTTATTACTTCTTCTTTTGCTCAGCTTTCGCTTCGCACTTCTTCAGGTTCTTACTTTTCTCGTAGCATTTTCCCACCGCATTGAGTTCCTTGGAACCCATCTTGACGTGGCAGGTCGTGCAGGCTACTTTCTCCTTTTTGGCAATATCCATGGTGCCAAAAGAAGAGATCGACGACAGCCCGATTCCGGTCGCAAGCACCGCGGCGAATAACACGGCTTTCACTGTCTTATTCATCTGCGTTCCCTCCAGCCTGACGGATGAAGCGGATTTCGTCTTTACTTCTTTTTAGAGCCCAGTTCGCGAATATAAGCAACCAGATCGCTGATCTCTTGCTTGCTAAGCTGGCTGGCATACTTCGGCATCATGCCCTTGCCATTTTCGATAATGCCGGCAATCTCTGCGTCGGATTGCTTCTGAACGGCTTTCGAGCGAAGGTCGGGAACCCGCATGCTCTTTCCCATGGGGCTATTGCCGCTGCCGTTCATGGCATGGCACATGGCGCACTTTGCGTCAAAAGTTGACTTCCCGGCTTTGGCGCTCCCTTTTGCCCACGCGCCGGGCACCAGAATAAGGCAGAAACCCGCTACGAAAGTTGATAACACCAGAAACATCACCCTATGACTCAGTTTGTTCACTGTGGTCCTCCTCTTGTGCAGGCCGCCGGCCTGCAGAACCTGGTTTTGTGGAGCGCTTTCGCCGTAACTATAACCGCAGGATAGCATGAACCTCCTTAGAAATCACGCGTCCATCGGATCATCAACAGATTGGCGCTAAAGTTATTGGCATTCATAGGAACGAGTTGCTGAATGTAATAAGTCCGTTGCAGATCAACGGAAAGCGTGCCCGCCTTCGGAAAGTTAAAGTAAAGCGATCCGGTCCCCATCGGCCAGGTTAGCGGCCCATAAACCGGGCTGATTCCGCTTTCCTGCCCCAAACCAGTGGTGCGCTCAAAGTTTCCGGTAAAACGAATGCCGAAGTACTTGCAGGGCGCGGCGTCAAAGCCCGCCTGCCAGACCCGGTTGAGCGCCTGATCACGCAGCGTGTCGGTGGTTCCCGGCGTCGGCACGCCGCGCTGCCAGGAGATAATCCCGGAGGCGAACTCGTTATCGTACGTGAAGCCCGCAAACACCGAGTACTTGGGGTTCAAGGTATAAGTCAACATAGTGGAATTGGTCTGCACTTTGCCGTGGTAGTCCACCGCCAAGAGCTTTTGATTGACGATATACACTTCATCGCTGAGGGTAAACTTCTGTCCCAGGTGCACGTTCGCCACCACGCGCCCGGTGGTGTTCGTGTGCGGAGTAAGAGCCGTGTAGGAAGCGCCGTTGTTGAACGTCCGAATGCTCCCACGCAGGTCAAACCATTTTGAGGGGCGGTAGAAAGCGCTCACCATGGGCGAGACGGCATGGTTTCTGAGGGTGCGAGCGGGATCGGCCTCGCCATCCTCAAGAACCTCGACGTCAGACTTGAACACCGTGACGCCGGGGCTGATCACCAGATTGTTGGTCGGCGTAAAAATCATCTTAAGATCGCCTTCGTGCATCCCGAACTTCCAGTCATTTGAGGCGGTCTCGGTCGCCGGGGTCGTTCCGTTCAACAAGCTGGTGAACACTCCCGTGGTATTTGTCGTGAACCGTGTGTAGCGGTAATCGAGATCAATGTCCCACCAGGGTTTGACGTGGAAAGTAAAACCCTGCTCGACAATGTTGTTCGGCTCGGTAACAGTCGATCTGCCGCTTTGCGTCACGGAATACGCGGTCGGGCTCAGGCCGTTAAAGGACTGGTCCAACGTGGCCGGGCCGCGGTACCGGTAAAACAAATAGCTCCCGCGCGCGTCCAGCCAGGAGTACGGCTTGCCGCTATAAGAAAATTCGCTGACGGGCGTTGTCAGCCTCCGGTAATCGCTCCAGGAGGCGTCGGTGAGCGGCGCACCGTCCGTTTGAGCAATCGACAACTCGCCCGGCGTAACGGGATTGAGCGTCATATTGTCATCGAATGTTTGATACCCGACGTTGTAGTGGAAATTCCAAGCGCGCCAAGTGTAGTCCATGCCCCCCGTAATGCGGTTGGTATTGTCAAAAATCGGGGCATACAGCGGATACGCGTTCGCCCGGGCGAAGCCGCCCCAGCTCCCCGGCGAATCCAGGAAGTCAGGCGAAAAAGTCGTGATGGTCGCTCCGCTGAAGGTGGTCCGGTAATACTCGAAGTTGAAGCGCAGGTTGTTGGTGGCGTGCACGGTCAAGTCGACCGAACCGATTTTCCGCACGTTGGCCCAATCATGATTGTCGGTCAGTCCGGGAACGCCGGAGGTCGGAAGGATCACATTATCGTTCTGGTTCCAATAGAAATAGGATTGGCGCCAGTTGACGCGCAGGTCGTAAACCTTGGTCTTGGAAAGGTTGAGTTGCGCGCCGGGATAAGGATCGCCACCCAGGCCGCTCGTGGTTAGTGAGAAGTTGTCAGCAAAGGGATTGGTCCCGTCGCTGTGGCCGAACATGCTGAAGTTCATCAGCCGCGGCCCGCTTTGAAGGTTATAGAGCTCCTGGAACATCGGCTCATAGCCTTTGACATCGGTAAACCGATACCCCATGCTGGCCGATCCCTGGACCCCGAAGCCTCCCCACTGGAGCGGAGGCTGGCTCTGGCTCTGTGCCTTCAGAACAGGCAGCATGGCCAGGAAAATCGCAGTCAAAAAGAGCAGATTACGCATGATTCGCACGCGACACCTCCTATCGCTATCGCAGCAGGTACTCATCAAAGTTTGATCCATGAATCGCCGCATGGCAGCGGGTGCAATCTCCGGACGTCTGGAACCCGCCCCGGCCGTGCGGCACATTTGCCTGGCCGTGCCATCCTTCGGTTGTCGAAGGGTTAATGACGTGAACGACTGTGTGGCATTGCAGGCACAGCAGGCGCTGCTCGCGCTGCTTCAGCAGGAAGTTGTTGACGCTTCCGTGGGGAGTGTGGCAGGCCGTGCAGCCTGACACCCGGACAACCGCGTGCTCGTAAACAAACGGGCCGCGCTTCTCCACGTGGCAACTGACGCAGGCTTCCCAATTGGCTTTCTTCAATTGGAAGTGGTTCATTGTGCCGTGAGGGTTGTGGCAATCCGTACACTTCATGAAACCCTCGCCCACCCGGTGATGCTCCGGCAGGGCGAATTGCGCCTGCACGGTGCGGTGGCAGCTATAGCAGAGGCCCGGTTGGGGCTGCTTGAGCATGGGACCGGCCAGCCAGGTGTTCTCTTTGTTCAGCCTGGGAACGCCGAAGAATTGCGCTTGGGCCGTCTGGAGCTGCGGTTTCCCGGCATCCGCCAGATCAACCGGATGGATCGCGTGGCAGTCGATGCAACTGACGCCCGCCGTGGCATGCACGGAATGAGCAAAGGAAGACTGCGGCTTTCCGGACGCATGGCAGCTCAGGCAGCGTGCCGAGTTCTCCTTGGGATTGGCGTCAAAATGGAAGATGAGCTTGGTGCCCGCTTCAATCTTTGCAGGATCGCCTGCTGCAGCTTGCTCGGCTTCCGCGTGAGCCCGTCCCGGTCCATGGCAGATCTCGCACCCGTTGGCGGTTACCGGACCGGTTGGAGCCGCGGCCGCCGGCGCTTCGTTCTGGGTCTGTCCCTTCAGCGTCATCAGGTAATCAACAAGGTCGCTGATCTTCTTGGTCGGCATGTCGGGAGGAAGTGTAGGCATGAGCATTCCGGCGCGCCGCTTGAGCATGCGGTCCATCAACTCGGCGCGGGTCTTGCGAGCCCCCACGTCCCCTAAGGCCGGACCGGTCGTCCCGCCCTGGCCGCCGATCTGGTGGCAGCCCGCACACATCATGTCGTTATAGATCTTTCGGCCCGCCGCAACCGAAGGCGATTCTGCCGGGCCGGAAGCGGCTGGCGCGGCATGGACCGCTTCGCCCTCCTGGGCGTGGACCGTCTTGAAAAACTGCTTGGCGATGTCGCGATGGCACCCGGCGCAAGTCTGGGCACCGACGTAGTCCTTGGAATTAACCTCCACGGGCGGCCGCCAGGCCACGGATGGGCCCTTTTCGGTCCCGGGCCGCCGCTGGGCGTAAAGATTGGCCATCGCGAAAAACCCAAACGTACTGATCAAGAGTGCGCCACCTACCATAAATCGCAGCAGTCGCTTCATTTCACTCTCCTCTTTTCCGCCTGGTATGGCTTTCTGATTCCTTTTCATCGGCCTCTCACAAAAAGGCGTTAATCCACTTATGTTCGGATGGAGTTGTCCGCAACGGCTGGAAGCAAAGTTGGAATAACGCTGACCGTTTTCTCAACTGATGCCTCTAGGGAACATCTGTGACATTGATCACAGTCTATGCCCAAGAAATCAGGTGAGTCAATATCCATGTACAAACTGACTTGGGGCCGTCTGTCAGCATCGAGCGGCAAGCTCCGGGCCGTTGCGCAACTTCTGGCGCTGCTAGAACAAGCATCATTCTCAGCGGCGGAGCAAGATTCCCCTTTTATGATTGCTGCCGGTTTTTTTGAGTTCATGCTGTGACGCCTTTGAACATTCCGAACCCATTTCGTTCGAGAGGTAGTTTTACCAGCGTCGCAACAATAGGGCAGTGAGCTTGCTCACGGGTCAATGTGATGCAAATCACTACGATCATTTTTCCGTGGGATTCAGCGGGGATAGCCGGGACAGGCGGAAGGAATTATTTTCAAACTTCGGAAAGAAGCATCTCGAAACGGAAGAAAGCTCTTCACACGGAAGCAGCCTGGCGGCGTGGGTTCCGCTGGGCACGCCTGCTTGCGCACGGGGGAAAGCGGCCGCAAATTGGGGACCGCGCGCACGGGGTTTGGCCTGCTTAATTCTTCTGTTCTTTCAGTGGCTCGGTGGACTCGACGCTCTCGATGGCTTTGCGAAGCCAGCCTTTGACGGCCTCCTGCATTTCGCGCTCGTCCTTGCCTTGCGCGAATCCCTCCACCGTTCTTCCCACCGCGTCGAGAGGAATTTCATGGCAGGGCACGGCAGAGGCTTGCTTCTCTTTTGGAACGAACTCGATGAGGGGACATTCGGCGCAAGAATGGGTTCGGTACGGATACCCATAATTCAGGCAGGTCTCTGAATCCACAAACATCGTGGACTTCGCCTCAACCGGATCCTTCACCGGCGGCCCGTAATTCCCGGTTTCGATACATTCCAGTTCACGCTTGAGAACAGCCAGGATGTCCCGCTTATTTTGTGGCATGGTGCCCCCTTGGAGAACTTTGCATGAAAAACCTTGCTCGCTTGCCGGTTCCTCAGCCCTCCTGGCATGCTAGCCTGCAGCAAATCCATTCCCGAATCTGTGACCGCCATCACGCACCGACGTGAGAAAGCGCATAGGCCCCCGCCGCCGCCACGAACCCTTGCCTCAAGCGGCGCGCGACACAAAGCGCGTTGCCGCCGGCCGAACCCGCCAACTCGCGTTGCTGACAACGTAGCGGACGTCGTCCTGGTCAAAAGGCGGCACGATAAAATCGAAAGCGCCTCTCGCAAGCGTCGCCAGGCAAAAGCGCGCGTCAAGGCGCGCCGAGACGACAACCACGGGCACGCCCGCCTTTTTCCCCAGAAGAAGAACTCTTTCCCAATCCCCGTCCGCAAGCAAGACCGCCGTAAACACCATTCGCGGAGGCTCAGGAGCTTTCAAGCACGCTTCGGCCTGGCGCAACCCTCCGGCCTCGCACACGCGAAGGGACTGGGCTTCGAGCGCCGCCTTCAGCATGCTCCAATACCCAGCCCCGTCGCGCACCAGCAGGACTGACGCTTCCCCCTCCCGGTCTTTGGGCGGTCGAGTCCGCACTTTCAAGCCAATACCCTTTCGGACGGCTTCCTTGCAAAGCACTCCCGAACCGCCCTGGCGATTTCATCGCACGAAGCCCACTTGCCCACCCAGCGGTTGACGCCCAGGTCCCGGTAGCGCTTCAGGGCGCCGGGTGTGGGCGCGCTTTCAGCCAGCATCACCAGCGCTGGAATCTCCATTCGCCGGACCGCTTTCAGGATCACTTCAACGTCCAGGTCCCAAAGATAGTCGTCCGCCAGCACCAGGTCGAACCTTCGCGACCGCAGCAGTTCCATTCCTTCGTGCCCGCTCCAGGCGGTAGCGGTTTCGTAGCCTTCGGTTTCAAGAAAGCACTCGAGCGCCATCAAGACCCGCTCGTCGTCGTCAATCACGAGGATGCTTCTTTTTGCGGATTTGTTCTCCATGGCGCTGCCCTCCACAGATTCTTCCGCCCACCCTAATTCAGTAACCCATGAATCCCTCGCTTTATGCAGTGATAACAGTCACCCACCGCTGTGAGCGCCGGGCCCAGGGCCGCGCAGCAAAATGGGTTTCCACCCGAAAGCCTCGCGGCCGGGACATCGGCCGACACCGGCCTGACAGGCTAAGGGGCGTAATGATCGAGTGAGGGTGGTGATGGGAGGAATTTCAGGGTAGCCGCAAAAAAGCCAGGGGCTGCGCAGTATCCTGCGCAGCCCCTGGAATGAGGTGGAAATACTCTAATGGACTTTAAGACTGACCGAGGTCGAGTGCGTCAGCGATCCGCTGGTTCCCGTTATCGTGAGCGAGTAGTTCCCTTTGCTCGCTCCCGAAACCGACAGGGTTGAGGACCCGGAACCGCCTGTCACCGTACTCGGGCTGAAGGTTGCACCCGAGACTCCGGTCACGGTTAACCCGACATCGCCCGCGAATCCGCCCGAAGGTGAAATGCTCACTGTGTAAGTGGCCGTTCCGTTGCCTTTGAGCGTCACGTTGCCGGGCGAGGCGGAGATTGAAAAGTCGCCGGAGCCCGGAGCGCTGACAACCAACGTTACGGTGCTGGTATGAGTCAGGCTGCCGCTGGTTCCCGTGATGGTCAAGGTGTAGGTCCCGGTCGGGGTTGAGCTACCGGTAGTAACCGCCATCGTGGTTGATCCCGAGGTCGTAATTGACGTTGGGCTGAAAGTGGCGCCCGCGCCGCTCGGCAACCCGCTAACGCTGAAGCCCACGGTTCCACTGAACCCGCCGGAAGCCGAAACGCTCACGCCGTAATTGGTACCTAAACCCTGGACAACAGTCTGGCTGGAAGGCGAAGCCGAAAGCGAGAAGTCCGGCGTAGAGGAGACATTAACAACCAACGTGACGCCCGTTGTATGCGACAAGCTACCGCTGCTGCCCGTGATGGTCAACGGATAGGTCCCAGCCGGGGTTGAGGCGCTGGTGGTGACGCTCATGGTGGTTGTGCCGGAACCAGAAACCGTACTGGGGCTGAAGCTGGCATTTGCGCCGTTTGGCAAGCCGCTCACGCTGAAGCCCACGCTTCCGCTGAACCCGCCCGAACCCGTGACGGTCACGCCGTAACTGGTGCCTGAACCCTGGACCACGGTCTGGCTGGAAGGCGAGCTGGAAAGTGAAAAGTCTCCTGTGGGACCCGTGCCAATATACAGGGTAAGCGGAATCTGACTGGTCAGACTACCGCTCGTCGCCGTAATCATCAGCGAGTAATGGCCCTGCTGCGCGTGCCGGTTCGTCGATATGGTCAGGGTGGAGCTTCCTGATCCTGCCCCGGTAATCGAAACAGGATTCGTGCTGAAGCTGGAGCTTGTCCAGCGCGGCAGGCCGCTCAGGCTGAGGCTGACGCTGCCCGTAAACCCATTCGACGGCGTCACCGTGAGGCTGTCACTATTGCTGGAATTAACGGGCACGACCAGCGTTCCCGAGGCAGCACTTAGATCGAAGCTGGGCGGTGGTCCAGAGGAATTGACCACCAGCGTGACGGTGGTCGAAGAGTTCAAGCTGCCACTCGTCCCCGTCACCGTGATGTTATAAGTCCCGGCCGTCGTGCCGGCGGCGGTGGCCAGAACCAGGCTGAAGTTTGTCGCCGTGGTGACATTAACCGAGGTCGGGCTGGAGAGAGTGACGCCCGAGGGCTCGCCGGAAATGCCGATCGTAACATCGCCGCTAAACCCGTTATTGGGAGCGAGTGTAAGGTAATCAAACGTGGCGGAATTTCCCGCTGTCACCGTCTGCGTAGCCGAACTATTCGTCAACGTGAAGCTCGACCCCGACGGGTTGGAGCATCCCGGGAAAACAAACGAAGCAATCCGGGTAACCCAGTTGAAGGTGCCATTCGAGGGCAGGTATTCGTTGGTGTACCAGAAGGTACAATCGTCACTGGGGTCAACGGACATGGAACTGTAATCACCCCAACGCGAAAGACCGTTGGTCTGCGAGAAAGCCCCTTGCAGGAGGGGCGCCTCGGACTCCATGGTGCCGAGAGGATCACCCGCCTGCTGGCCCGTGAAATAAATGGAGGGCGCCACTAACGTGCTGGACTCGCTGTATCCGACCGCGATATCACCCACCTTGTCCATGGCGATGCTGGGCATCCAGCGATAACTGGAATCCGGCGCGAAGGTTCCCTGTTGATACACGATGGGCGAAGAACCGGGGCTGCGAATTTCGTACCAGCGGATGCCGGAGGTTCCGTTCCCCGGGTCGACCGACTGCGAAACCACCAGCGACTCGTGATCGCCGAAATTGCGATAAGCCAGCCGGTACATCAGGCGGTCGGCGAGAGAGTCGAGTTTCTGGTTGGTGTTCGGCTGCGGGATACAGGTTCCACCGCCGCAGGCCTCGTTGAACCCGCTAACGCTGATCAGGGTCGGGCCGGTGAAAGTGGAGTTGGAAGGTGTCGTCCAGTCAACGTGATATTTGAACAATGCCAACTTGGTGTTATCGGGAGCATAGATGCCCACATAATAGGCGGGCGAGCCTGCGGGCGGAGCCTGCGTGGTCCCGGTAACGCCTGGGACGTCGCCATCCAGGTCGGAAGGCAACCAGCTGTCGATATTCAAATTGGTGCCGGGAGCCGTAGCGCATTGCATGGTAGCGGCTTGACCCGCCAGCATCGCGGAACGGTCCATGACGCATGCCTGAGGACCCGCCCAACTGTTTCCGTTGGTAAAGCTGTTGTAGGAAAGGTAGTACCCATCGGGCCACACGGAAAGCTTGGGATAGTCCGGTAAATTGCTGCTGTTATTGGGAACATTGAACTGGTAACGGTTCCAGGTAATGCCGTTGCTCGACCAGGTGGAAGTGGTAGAAACCGCCACGCAAATCGAGTAGGGAGAAGAGAAGACCGGCTGCATCACCACCCAGCGGCCGGCTTGCTTATCGTACTGCGCGATGGGGTCCCCGCTATTACTGCTCTGGCAGGAGCCGCCAAACCCGCTCCAGATGCTGTTACCCGACACGGGGCCATACACCAGACTTCCGTCAGATTTGTTATAGACGGCAAACCTAACGTTGACCCACTGCATGTATTGCGTCGCTCCTGCCGCGCCATTGGTGTCGGGCGGAGCATAGCCATTGGCGCCTACGCCGCCGAAGTCCACACCCGAGCTGGTGGCAACAGTGGGGCCCGTGGAGGTCTGCAAGGCGGAATCCTGCATCTGCTTGACAATGCCCGGCGCGTGCGCGTGGCGCAGCACCATTTCATGGTTGCCGGCGGCTTTGCCCCCCGCATAGGGAAGGGCGTCGTCCGGCCCCAAAGCATGCTGGTCATGCCTCGACGCATGAATGACGACTGTGCCGGATTTCCCCTGGGCGCTGACGGGGCTTGCCCCCGGTCCCAGCAATATCGTTACAGACAGGACAAATAAACCCGCCGTTAGCAGACCTGCAAGTCTTTTGCTCATAGCTCAAATTCCCCCCTCGTCGGATTCTCCATCAAGGACGCGAGACCACGGATTCGCTTCCCCTCTAATCCCCTCGGACCCACCGCAAATCAAACGAAAAAAACATTAAGTCTTGCCGCATGCCCAACCCCTCGCGGAAACCTTCTCCTCGTTTCAAACGGTCCGCGCATCATCATTTGTTCACTTCGATAGACAATGGAATTATTTATCAAATGAGTGCGCGCCATTCTAGGCCGCGAGCGCAGTAAAGTCAAGTGACTAAGTAGTTAATATACAGCCTTCGCCATCACAGTTTCAGGGCGAATCAGGCGGAACAGATGCCGTTCCACCCCCATTGGCGGAACAGAATTTCTAGCTAAGCGCATGGTTCCATTGCCCTTTCGGCATGAGCCGGGCAGACAGAAGAAATCTGTCCCCAAAACACAGTCCCTGTGCACCGGGTGAACGTGACGCAGCTTTTACCCGTCTCCACCATCAGGAAATTAACAACCTGAAAGCAAGGAATTACCCGATTGAATGGCAGGGGATTTGCAGATTATGATCAGGCCTTAGCGAAAATCCAATTCGTACGCGGCGCGTTGATGCTGACGGGTTAAGAAAGTTCGCGGGCGCGAGCATATTCCGTGCAGAAATTGTCAAACTCAGTCAGCCTGCTACGGACTCGATAGACGCAAGGAGGCCTCCGATGCGGGAACTCGCAAGAAAACCAGATCCCGAAGAACAAGGAAAGGGTTTCTCCGAATACATACTGATCCTCGTGCTGGTCGCTATGATCGCGATCACAGCGATCATAGGCTAAGGAACCCAACGAAGCCAGCCGGAGGGCACATCCAGAGCTGCTGCAACCTGGGCGCGGAATACTGCCCTGGACGGCCTTGGCGCTGACAGACAGATTATATTAAGCCTACCCATGATCGGTGAATCCCGGATTCCGAGCGGAGCGGGGCCGTCCGGTTCCATGCCGTCAATCCGGTCTTCCGCAGGTTAATTCTTTAAATAACATCTCCTTCCAAATCAGGTCCTTACCCACAACCAGTATCAGGCCTTTATTTATCGTAATTTGGAGGAAACACCGAATTGTTGTGCACCTTGCCTGCACCTTAATATCAGGGTTAGGCACAGCCCATGTTTGCTCAACGGGCAGGGGCTTTGCGCTTTAGGGAACCGGAAGATCAACCCGACTTCAAGTTCACTAGCGGTCTGGCCGATCAATATTTACAGCGCTGGAAGCTCGGGGCGCCAGGAGAACCCCCATGGCACAACTTCTTAAGAAGTTATGGTCCCAAGAGCGCGGCGAGAACCTTTCAGAATATGCCATGCTGCTCCTCTTGCTGGCTTTGATGGTGATCGCAGGAATGAAGGGATTAGCGTCCGCAGTGGACAGCGCTTATATGAAAGCCACCACTCGGGTGATAGCGGCCGGCGGCATGGAATCGATCACGACCGACCCCATGGGCAAGGCCAGTCCCCATCAATCCTCACTCACAGTAAAACCCAAGGGCGTCCGAACCACCGGTAGAAAAGATTATCCGCAGCCTCCGGATTGAGCGCGCCCCGCTACGGGGGCAGACTAGAGAGCGACGATCCACCGCTGGCCCTGGGCAGAAGTCCAGATCCCGCGGTCTTGCCCTGCAACCTCTCCCGCCTGAAGCAGACACCCGAAAAACGCCCGCCGGCCGGCCTTCCGTGGCCGTTGCAAGGGCGAACCGCCAGCCTGAAATCCACCTCCCAGCCCATTTACCTTTCAGCCAATAGCTTTAAGCTATTCAGGTATTTACTTATTGTTTTTCATGGTATCACCGAATTGCTACGCATCCTCCCGCCCTCTATGATCCCAATAGGTTGTATTGCAATTTGCAGGCAGCGCATAAAACAACAAGCCCTTGTGGGAGCGGCTTTGACACAGAATTCAGCGATCCACCGCAGGAAAACTGCAAACTCTTTTCACGGTAGGAGGGACCGCGTGAAATCACGCCTATTGAGGCTGTGGCACGAAGATGAAGGACAGGGGCTCACAGAATACGCGTTGCTGCTGTTCCTGGTCTGCCTGACGGCGGTGGCCACCATGCGCGGCTTTGCAACCAGCGTGACCGGCGTGTATTCCCAAGCCTCCAGCCGTATCACCGTTGCAGGCGTCAGCAGCTCAAAGGCCGGAAGTTCGCTCAGTTATTCGCAACCTTCCATCACCACGGCCCAAGATAAGAAGTTGAGCAGCGACCTTCTGAACACGACCACTTCGATTCGTTCGAAAAGACCCTAAACAGCCTTTGCCGGGGCTGCCCGCTCCGGGCTCACCGGCTTCGACCCAACCCGCCAAAAAAGCATCCGGCCCCGATCAAGTATCCCAAGTCGTAATAGAAGCCCGAGTTGGGGAAGGAGTAGATCCTCACGTCCAGGAAGATGCTCCCGATAAAACTGAAAAGCATCGTAAACCCTTGAAATAATCCCTGGAGGAATCCCGGCGGCTTAATGGCCTCCACGGTCGGCTGGTGCGCACAAGCGGCAAGGAAAAGTGCGATGAGCAGGAGCAACAGCAATGATTTGTGGTCTCGGAAAAAGCCCATGATTCGGCGCATACAGCCTCCACGGAAACTTGGCGGGAAAGAGGTGGCACAGTCCTTTTCTTCCGGGCTGCGATTTTTGCTGATGCTCGGAACCCAAAGGGCCCAACCGACGGCGCTTTCTGCGCCCCATAGCCTCGAACGGAAAAGCTCCCCCCGTCTGTATACACCTTCGGGAGCATCGGCTGCAAGGCAATAGTGGCCTTGAGAGAAACGGGCCGTTGGATTCAGCATCCTTCCCAATATCCACCACGCCGCCCGTTGGTTTATTCGATCCAGTACAACGGAGAGCCAAGTTGCGGTATGCTGTGACGGCCGCGAGCGGTTGCGCCTGTTGACGCGCGCCGACTGCTATACGGCGCCCGAATCGTTGCGGGCCAATTCTATTGATCGGGGAGAATCCATGCGATTCAAATTCCTTTTGCCGGCATTTATCCTTCTGGGAAGCGCCGTTGCGATGGCTCAAAGCACCGGCGGCACGCTGCACAAGTTTCTTCCCAACCCCCTCCAGTCGCCCGACGTGGTCACCTACCAGATGCAGCAATTTCTGATGAAGCGCGTGCCCAAGTTGCCGGCGCCCGCCAGCGCGGCCGATTGGACCCGGGAAGCGCAGCAGATCCGCGAGCGTGTTTTGAACGACGTCATCTACCATGGGTGGCCGAAGGCTTGGGTGGATTCTCCGCCGAAGTTTGAGGACATGGGGTCCGTTCCCGTGCCCGCCGGAGCGGGATACCGCCTGCGCAAATTCCGCTACGAAGTTGTTCCGGGCTTTTACTCCACAGCCGTTCTGTACGAGCCTGCGCACCTGGAAGGCAAAGCGCCGGCGGTGCTGGACGTGCTGGGCCATTTCGGGACCGGAAAAGCCTCGCCGTTCGAGCAGAAGCTCTGCATCAACCAGGCCCTGCGCGGGATGGTAGCGCTGAGCATCGCCTTCATCGACATGGGCGAGTTGCGCGTCAAAGGAAACGAGCATTATTTCGGTTCGGACCTTGATCTGGTGGGCGCGAACGGCGTGGGCCTGTTTTACCTGGCGATGCGCCGCGGGCTCGACTATCTGTACGACGATCCGCACGTGGACCGGAGCCGCATTGCGGTGACGGGCCTTTCGGGCGGCGGCTGGCAGACCATCATGCTGAGTTCGCTTGACACCAGGGTGAAGCTGACGATTCCGGTGGCGGGCTTTACTTCGCTCCAGGGAAGGTTTGAGCGCCTGCCGGGCGAGCCGGGTGATTACGAGCAGCTTCCTCCGAACCTGCTGGACGGCCAGGGCTACCAGACCTTCACCGCCATGATGGCGCCGCGGCCCACGCTTGAAATCAATAACGCCGAGGATTCCTGCTGCTTCCGCGCGCCGCTCGTCAAGCCTTACATCTATGACCAGATCAAGCCTTTCTTCCGCCTGTACGGCAAGGAGGACGCGCTCCAGTTCTACACCAACACGCAAGTCTCCGCGCACAACTACCAGCGCGCCAGCCGGCAGCAGGCCTACCGGTTCCTTTCCACTTACTTCCATCTCCCCATGAAGCCTCAAGAGATCATGGTCGGCCAATACCTCAAGAGCTACACCCAGCTCGCTTCCGGCATTCCGGAGAACAATCTGACCATCCTCGGACTGGCGCGGCAGATGGCCTCCGAAATCCATCACCCGGCTGTTCCCACCAACCCCGCAACCCGGGAGTCGTGGGCCGCATCCGAACGGGCCAAGCTCAGCAAGATGGTGCACTACCAGCCGGTGACGGTCGCGCATCCCTGGTACATGGAGAACACCAACCACAACACCGTCGAGTCGGTTTCCTTCCGGTTTACGCTCTCGAACGGCTTGAGCGCCACGGGCGTGTGGGCCAAAGCCATCTGGACGCCAGACGACGCGCCGCTGACTGTGGTGGTGAACGACCAGGGCCGCGAGGGCGCGGACCAGGAAGTTTGGGACCACGAACCCGAAGTCGCCGATGTCATCGAGCGCAACCAGCAGGCGCTGGTGCTCTCCGTCCTGTTTACGGGAGACGCCAGCCCGATCGGCCGCGACCAGGGAAACATGGGCTATATGCTCTCGACCGTGGGCGCGCCGCCGCTGGGGCTGGAGGCGGCGCAGTTGATTGGCATCACCAAGTGGGCCCGGAACCGCTGGCATCCCGCGCACGTCAGCCTGGAGAGTTCGGGCTATCGCATGCAGGTGGTGTCGCTCGTGGCGGGCGCGCTTGCGCCGCAGCTATTCAAGAGCATCACCATCCATCAGGGCATGCATAGCTTCAACTACATCCTGGATAAACCGGTCACCTCCGGCACGGCGCCGGACCTGTTTACGCTCGATCTCGACAAGGACTTCGATCTCGACATCCTGAAAGCCCTTACCGAGCCTGCCAAGGTAACCGAAACGGACTACGTGGAACTCGCTCCGGCCAAGCAGTAAGGGGGCCGGAGGGTGGGAGAGATGCTTGCCGGAGCCGGGGTCATGTGCGGGAATGCCTTCGGTTAGCTTTTGGCAACGTATGTTTTTTCAGCAATTTAGCCAGGCAGGCATCTTGCGGTTTTTTAGCTTCGTTTTTATGGCGTCTATTTATTTTCAACAACTTAGCTAGCTTTGTTTTAGGTTCGTTTTGGCTGCTTTTTCCACAGCCATCTTTTGTTTTCAACAACTTCCTAGCTTCGTTTTTGAAAAAAAGAATTCTTTTTTCGAGTAGCAACGGCTTTACGCCGCCATTTGGCGAGGTAAACTCGCCGCTGCGGCTCCAAACTGATCGGCTCCGGACATATCGATTTGCTTCCCGCAATGCAGCTCCTGCTTGGCGCCGTGAGCCTGTTGGCCCGCGGCCCAACACGACTAGCATACTAGCATATTCCAGTGTGCTTTGTCAAGGGAATTCCGCGCAGGCCATTGGGAAGCTCCGGAGGAGCGAAAGCATTTAGCCCACGGCGTACGATATGCCCTGATTGAAGCACCCGAGCCCCAGAGGGGCGGAAGAATTCCGGTCGCGAATTCACGTGCCCATGGCGGCTTTCGCCCCTCCGGGGCTTTGGCGGAATGGAACGCCGATGGATTCCCACGGCTTGCGCCGTGGGCAAAAATCTGCCGGCCCTCCAGGCCTGAGCGCCTTCGCGAGAGCGCGGACGCGGCAATGGCCAGCGCGTAAGCAAGCCGCACGCTGAACGCGAATCCGGTATGAACGCTCGGCGAGGTGTATAATGCGCGGGAATAGCGGGCGCGGGATACGGCCGCGGACACATAAAGCGGAGGATAAAACATGACCGTTACATTCAAGCGGCGCGACCTCCTGAAGGGCGCTGCCAGCGCGGCGGGCGCGGCTTTGGGCCTGCCCTTGGCATCCAATGGCATGGCCGATTCGCAGGCTCAAGCGGGGAGCGGTCCCGGAAAACTGCGAGTGGTGGTGGCCGGGGCGCATCCGGACGATCCCGAATCCGGCTGTGGCGGAACGATGGCGCGCTACGCTGATCTTGGCCATGAGGTCTTCTCGCTTTATCTGACCCGCGGCGAGGCTGGAATCACCGGCAAGTCGCATGATGAAGCAGCCCAGATCCGCACCCGTGAAGCTGAAGCGGCCTGCAAGATCCTGGGCGCGCAGCCTGTCTTTGCAGGTCAGATTGACGGGTCAAGCGAAGTGACCAACCGGCGCTACGACGACTTCCGCAAGGTTCTGGAGCCGCTTGCGCCCGACATCGTCTTTACGCACTGGCCCATCGACACGCACCGCGACCACCGGACGGCCTCGCTGCTGGTGTTTGACGCCTGGCTGAAAAGCCGGAAGCAATTCGCGCTTTATTATTTCGAGGTCCTGACCGGCGGGCAGACTTCGCAATTCCGGCCCACGCACTACGTGGACATTACCGCGACCGAGCCGCGAAAGCGCGCGGCCTGCTACGCCCATGCGAGCCAGCATCCGGACGGCTTCTACGGCGTTCACGACAAGATGAACCATTTCCGCGGCATGGAATGCGGCTGCGGGTTGGCGGAGGCTTTCGTCCGGCACGTCCAGAACCATGACGTTCCCCTGCCTGATTTATCGAATGTAAAACCGCTTTGACGGCGGAGGCCGCCACAATCAAGAGGCGCATCTGTGAAGGCAGCTCCGAAGGAGCGGCAGAATTTAGCCCACCGCGTAAGCCGCGGGTTTCGCGACCGAGATAACGATTCTCGGCCCTCCACCTTGGGGAGAGGGTAGCGGCACTGCCGCCGGGTGAGGGGTCTGTAGTGGTGGGCGAGGGCCGCTTGTTCCCAGGGCTCGCGCACGGGTTAAAATCTTGCGCCCCTGCGGGGCTGTTGAACACCCTGTTGTGCATCTGCCGATGATAAAATGCAGGCGGCTTAACCCCTAAGAGTGGTGCTGGCGAGAAATGTCGCTATTCTACAATCTGGAATCGCACACGTCCCAAAAACCGCGATGGATGCGCCAGCCACGGCTCCGACGAGACGACAATGCAGCTATTTGATGACCGGGCGAGAGATAGCCTAAGACCAAAGAACGAAAGCGAATCGACTTTCGATTACTACAACCAGTCTGCACGGCCTTCCATTGTCGAACTGCGGGAGATATTGGAATCCTGGTTCTCGCGCTATCCGGAGTCGGCGAAGAAGAACCTATGCACGCGCTTTATGTCCCCTAAATACTACCAACATGCAGGAGCCTTCTTTGAAATCTATACGCACGAACTCCTTCTTCGAGTTGGTTACGAGGTAGACATTGAGCCTGCGGTTGGCACCATGGCCACGCGCCCGGACTTTCTCGTAAAGCTCGGAGGTCAGCCCAGGTTCTTGGTCGAGGCGACATTGGCAGGAGTTCCTTCTGAGCAAAAGCAAGGTGCTGATGCAAGAATTGGCGTCGTCTACGACAAGCTAAACGGTCTCGATTCGCCCAACTTCTTTCTTGAAATTCAGCGTGAGGGTACACCCACGACGACTCCGCCTACCCGCAAGCTTCTGAGTGAACTTAGCAAGTGGCTCGCGAGCCTGGATCCCGATGCTTTGCAGGCGAGTTACATCTCCGGAGATTATGACAAATTACCTGTTTACCGGTGGCAGCACGAGGGCTGGGATTTGGTCTTCACTCCCATACCCAAGTCCCCTGAATTGAGAGGGAAGACTGGCGTTCGTCCAATCGGGATTGATTTTCCTGGGGCGGAATGGTTAAACACGCATCGTTCGATTTGTGCCGCCATCGACCGTAAAACGAAAAAGTACGGTCAGCTTGCTTTCCCCTACGTGGTAGCGATCAACGTGTTGGAGGACTCCTGCAACAACATCGACATCATGAATGGCCTTTACGGCAAAGAGACACTCGCGATCAGTGTGAGCTCGGACGGGAGAGTGGAGACCCGGGCGGCGCAAAGAAAGCGCAATGGCGCGTGGTTCGGGCCGAATGGACCACGCAACCAGCAGGTTAGCGCTGTGCTTATCGCGACGCAGATTCACCCCTGGAGAATGAGCAGGGTGACACCGGAGCTGTACCATAATCCATGGGCAGAGTATGCTCTTCCATCGTCCGCTTTTCCGTTGCCGCAGTGCATACCCGACATTGAGGCCGGACGTGTCAGCCACGAGCCAGGCCAGCAAGCCGGAAACATACTGGGCATCCCATCACCGTGGCCGCTGCCGGACGCGGGTGGCACAAACACTGGTTGTTGATCCCTGCGACCGGCAGCCACGCTCAGGGCGCGCCGTGGCCGTTGTAGATTTGGAATTCGCGGATGGCGGGCCTACCTCCAGCGTGGCGTGGTAAGAGTGCAGAGGCACAATCCAGAAAGCATCCGGGTTATTGTCAAAAGCGGTGCGCGCATCCGCGACCACGTTTGCCGGGGTGTATAATTCGCCGGAAGAACGGGTGCGCGGGCGGCCTCAAAAAGAAGGCCGCAGGGGCATGCGCACCCGCGCACAACCCTGCGCCACTCGGGGAGGTTCAAATTGGAGGAAGATATGCTATCCAGGTACGCAGGAGTAACGCGACGCGGCTTTCTGAGGCAGGCGCTCGCAGCGAATGCAGCCTTGGGTCTCGCAAGCACGCCGGCCGCGGCAGAGGATTCCGCCCGCAAGGCGCAAGAAGCCACAGACCTTCCTTACTTCGACCGGCCAGACATGGGCGCCTGTAAGACTTTGCATTTCCGTCCGGAAGGGGCGCTGGTCGGGGACGTGTCGTTTTTCCGCGACGGCCGCGAATACCACCTGTTCTATCTGAGCAAGCGCAACGACGATCCTCCCCGCCTGCCGCGCACCGCCATCGCCCATGCGGTAAGCCGCGACCTGCTGCACTGGGAGGAGCTTCCGCCGGCCCTTTTGCCCGGAAAACCGGGCGAGCCTGACATGGAAGGGTTCGGGCCTGCGACCGTGGTGCGGTTCGACGGGAAATACCACATGTTCTACGCCGGCCTATCGCCCCAGGTAACCTTTCACGCCCAGAGTGACGACCTGATTCACTGGGCGAAGGACGACCCGGTCAAACCGGTTCTCGTGCCCGACCCCCGCTGGTATGAAACCCACAAGGACCATGAATGCCGCTGGGACGCCCCTGTCCTCTTCTACGACGACGAGGCAAAGCAATTTGTCATGACCCTCACCGCAAGGCTAAACCACGGCCCCAAGGACGAGCGCGGTTGCGTGGGGTGGGCGGTTTCAAAGGATCTGAAGAATTGGGAAATCAAGCCGCCTCTTTACGCTCCTTTCATCAGCGCCGCCCTCGAAAACCCGCCCGTGATCAAGATGGACGGCCGCTTTTACCTGATCTTCGGACACGGCGAGACTTTCACCACCCGATATCGGTTCGCTGAACGATTCGAGGGTCCGTATCGCCGCCCGCCCCACAGACGATCTCCTGCTGACGCACTATATCTACGCGCCGCAAGTGGTCGCCGACGACGCTCATCGCTACCTGATCGCCTGGGCTGCGGATCGGATGGGAGGCCGCGACCTTTATCAGCCCGATTGGGGAGGCGACGGCTACGCATGGGGAGGAGTTTTGGCCACGCCACAGCAGATGCGCACCCTGCCCGATGGACAATTGGGATTGTTCTATCCAACGATCGTGGACCGCCTGGCGGGCGCACAGGTGCTCAACATAAACACCGTGGGGCCCCTGCGCGCAGAGCGGGGCAAGTGGCGGCAGGATGCGCAGTCCATCGAGGCCTCTTTCACGGAAGGATTGGCCCGCGCTCTGCTCCCGGCCGGCGCCAAAGATTTCCTGCTCACCTGCCAGGTGGAAGTAAAGGTGGGCATGTCCGCCGGCGTCATCCTCCGTGCAATGGAAACGGGCGACTCAGGCTACTACCTGCGCCTCGATCCGGGAATGAAGACCATTTCACTGTGGATATACCCTCGACCGTGGGTCACTTCGCGCCCGCTGGCCCAGCGGTACATGCCTGAACTCAAATATGGCAAGCCCATGGAGGTCAAAGTCATAATGCATGGGCACATCCTCGATGCCTACCTGGACGACCGGTATGTTTTCTCGCGGGTAGTCTACAATTACCGGGAAGGCCGGTTCGGTTGCTTCGTTGAAGATGCGGAAGCCCGCTTCTCCGCCCTCCAAGCCAGGGAACTCATAACCTAGGCGGAACAATGCAGGCGGCAAGCGGACCTGCTAAAGAGCGGGACGGGCGCGCTCAAGGGGCGCCGTGGCCGTTGTAGATTTGGAATTCGCGGATGGCGGGCCGGTGGGAAGCGGAAATAATGTTCAGCCGGACGCGGGTCGCGGTAGTGGGCGGAAAGATATCGATCGTCTTGTGGCCGATGGACGTGCCGCGATAGATGGTTTGCCACCCATTGCCGCCCCAGGCCTCGATTTCATAAGCCTCAACGTGCTGGCCGCGGTTGAGCCATTCCATAGTGACGGTGCGGTCAAAGGTGACGGGTTTGGGGAAGCGCACTTCCAGCGTGGCGTGGTAAGTGTGCGGAGGCGCCATCCAGAAAGTATCCGGGTTGTTGTCAAAAGCGGCGCGCGCGTCCGTGCCCGCGCTCGCTGAAGCCGCGCCTTCCGCCGCCAGGTTGTGGGCGTAAATCCGGTGGAGAGCCCGGCCGAAGGCGCGCAGCCGCTGGACATCAAGCTCCGGCAGAAGCCCCTGGTCATCGGGAGCGATGCCGAGCATCAGTTGCGCTCCGTGGCCCACGGAGTTGTCGTAAATCTTCAGCAGTTCAGGCACCGTCTTGAGCGTCGCCGCGTCATCGGGATGCCAGAACCAGTGTCGCGTGTGGAGCGGCGTGTCACACTCGGCGGGACGCCAGCGCAGGTAACCCGCGCGGTCAATCACGTCCCAGTCTTCGGCGGGCGCGTAGCCGCGCTCATTGCCCACCCAGCGGATGTCACCCCACTTGAGGAATCCCACGTCGGCAAAGATCAGCGTGTTGGGCTGATAAGTGCGCAGCAGGTGCGTGTAGGCCGTGAAATCGTAGACGTGGCCCGCGCTGCCCGCGCCATCCAGCCAGAACTCGACCAGCGGCCCGTAGCGCGTGATGAGTTGCTGCATGAGCCCTTCGTAGAATTTGTCGTAGGCTTTGTTCGAACTGTAAGAAGGATCGTGGCGGTCCCAGGGCGAGAGGTAGAGGCCGAACTTCAGGCCGTGCCGGCGGCACGCTTCCTCAACCGCCTTCACCATGTCGCCGCGGCCGTTTTCCCAGGGGCTCGAGGCCACACTGTATTTTGTGAGCCGGTTGGGAAAAAGGCAGAAACCATCATGGTGCTTGGCCACCAGCACCAGGTAGGTGGCTCCAGCCGCCTGCGCCGCCACCACCCACTGGTCGGGATCGAATTTGACAGGATTAAAAACCGACGGGCTGACTTTGCCGCTTCCCCATTCCTTGTTGGTAAAAGTGTTCAGGCCAAAAGAAACCATCACGCCAAACTCGAGGTTCTGCCACTCAACCTGCTGAGGGCTGGGCCGGACGTCCACAAAGTTCTGCGCCGGGGACGGCAGGGGAAAGACAAGGGCGGCGATCAGCACCACAAGCAGCGCCGGGAGCGCCCTCGCAAGGCGGCGCGCGCAGGGTTGGAAATGGATTCTCATTCTTATGGATGCAGCCATCAAAAGTAAAATGCGTTCCGATTGCTCGCGCCGGATTCTATCACGAACGCGTTCGAATTCCCACGGCTCACGCCGCGGGCGGAAACGTGCCGGGCTGAAGCTTGGCGTCGAAAAACTAAAATGAGTCACACCCCGTCAAACGGTGACGGAAAGCTACGAGCGGGTGAAGGCCGACGCCCAGGCGATCTATCGCGCCGAGGGCCGCAGGCAATCGCTGGCCGCTTCCGGGTCTTTGGAGAGCGACTTATCCGGCCATGGTCAAGCGCCTGGAGCGAGACTTGCCCGACCGGCTCTCGTTCTTCAGCTTCCCGCGGCCGCTGTGGCGCATGCTGCGCACCACCAATGTGATCGAGCGCTGCTTTGTCGAAGTCAGACGCCGCACCGGCCCATGGCCTGCTTCGTCAACGTCCGAAGCGTCGACCGGATTATCTGTGCCATCTTCAACGGCATGAACGAGAAGTCCGAATGGAAAAAACGCGCCCTCCACCTTTTTACACAAGCAGCTTGACGCCACCTTCTTGCCGAACGGGTTGACATACCCACGCACTTCGCGCATCATATCAAGTAAGGACCTTATTAATGAATGGAGATTCGCTAGTTGGGACCCCGGGTAATGCCTGCCGTCTAATCGTCAGAAAAAAAACCGGGCCATCTGAAATCCTCCCATTCGTCGTGGGCGGCGTCGAAATCGGGCAGCAGATCGTCGTGGTGGCGGGACCTGCTTGGCTGAAAGATCTTGCCCGCACCTTAAGCGAAAATGGGCTCCGACCTGAAACACTCATTCGTAATCATCGTCTGGTTTTCATGACCGCCCCGGATTGCTTCGCGCGGCTTGCCAAGTGGAATGACCCTTTGCAACGGCCTTGTTTACGGCGTAATGGATCGATCGTGCGCTGGATCTCGGACTGGTCATGGGCATACCAGAACGGCGCGAACCCCAGCACCATCCTCGCCTACCAGCGCCGCATTCACTCTTGCATTCAGGATATCTCGGCTTTGTCCTTGTGCACCGTGCACGGCGAGAAGATGGAGCGAAGTTCCATGCTGGCGGTTCTAGTGCATCATCGGCGGGCTGCACGCTCTGTTGACCACCCCGTTAAAGCCTCTTCAATGACTTCCTAGGACAATTTATTTCCACAAATAATCCCCGAAACCGGCCAAACGGCGCCGAGGGAAAACGTTCTTTTGGGATCGAGGCGTTGAGCCCGGACAGCCAGTTCGAGGCGGGGTTCCGGAAACGCTTGACCCAAGCCCAAGCGCCAAACTCTTTAGAAGAACCTGCCCGTATAATTGGTGGGATTCTGGGGGACATTGCTGCAGTTCGAGTCGCCGTAGCCGCAGTCCCATCCAGAAAAATCGTCCAGCAGCAAGATCCCTGAATTCGCATCGGGGGCCAGAGGCAGGACCAGGACGTGGTAGTTTCCCGGAGGCACTCCGACCAGCGTGTAGGAACCGTCCGGGGCGGTCAGGCCGTCCATCACCACATCTCCCGTCGCCGTATCAATCGCCACCACATGCGCTCCGAACGCCCCGGCGCTATTCAGGGTAACCGTGCCCGAAATCTTGCCGGTCGCCGTGCTGAATTTGGCCGTGCAGGAAGGTCCCGAACCAGGGTTGACGCATGGATACAATGATGAAATCCCAATCGAATCGTCCGCCGCCAGCGAAAGCGGCTGCCCCGAGAACTCGGTGTCACCGAAGGGAAACATCATCGCGTGGCCGATGCCGCTGTGGTCCATTCCCAGCAGGTGCCCCTCTTCATGGGTGGCAACGGATTGAAGATTGAACGCTATTCCGGAAGGCACCGTGTTGGTGTAAAACGTGTAATTGGGATTGAATTCGATGTCCGCATCCGCGATGCAAGACCCTGACGGGCACGTCTTAATGCTCCCGTCGCTGCAACGGTACTGAGAAGCGGTCACCGTCGCCAGTTCGGTAAAGGCCACGGTTCCGGTTGAAAAGTCGCTGGCGCTGTCGGAGAATCCCACCACGTTCTTGCAATCAGCGACATCCGGAGCGGTCAAGCTGGACAGCGTTGGGTCGTATTGTACGGCGAGGTCGGTCAAGGATTGGCCTTGAACCATGGCGGAAATCCAGGTTGTAAACCCATTCGCCAGAGATTGCTGAATGCAACTGGAGGGAGCAATAGAGCACCCGGTTGTGCTCACGTTATTGGCCGGCGTGTAAGAATTGAACAGCCAGGTCACGGGCAGGTTGGCCCAGCGCGACGCCGCAGGCAGGGGCGCCTGAAGCGTTCCCAGGTTATCCTGAAACGTGTTGTAAGCAAAAAGGAGCGCGGCGGAGAACGCCAACAGCAGCGCTGCGCCGCCGAGCGTGGCGCTTTTGGCGCCGGCAAAAAACTGTTTGCGCATCATCGCCCTTACCTCACGTTGACAACCACCGACGTTCCTTCAAGGCTTCCCGCCACAGGAACCTCATTCGACCCTGAAATTCTCGCCCGACTGCCCCGAACCGATAGGGAGTTCCAATAGATTTTCCACTTTTCGCCCACCCGCTGGGCGATGCCCTGAACTTGGCTGCCGGCGGGAATCACCACGGCCTTGCTCGGAAACAGGTCTCGCGTGGTCCGCGCCAGAACCGCGACCTGGCCCGAACCATGGAACTCAGCCGATTCAATCACCACAGGGATCGCCGTCCCGCCTGGAATAACGATCGGAGTTCGCAGGACGCCCGAAAGGGTGGTTTGAAATTCGATGAGCGAGGGCGACTGGCTGAGGGTTTGCGCGCCCGTGCCCGTCTGCAAAGCGCCCAGCGGCAGGATGACCCGGCGCTCGACACCGCTGCCTTCCCGGCTGATGCGGAAAGCTCCCTGCATCATGCCCACCATGCGAAACGTCTGCGCCTTTGCCGCCGGCTCAAGGAAAAGAACGTACTCCTCGTTCGATCGGAGATAGGCGGTTCCCGGCACGCGAACGTGGAAATAACCGATGGTTCCTCCCGGCTGCTCGATCGTCAGGGTGGAAGGCGGCTGGCCTTTCAGCGCTTCGTCAAGCTGGACGGTGGTGAAGGTCATAATCCGCGTATGGTCCTGGTTCCATCGAACCTGTTGCGAGACCACGTGGGCGCGGATAATCGTGCTGGACGCCTGCGAAAGCTGGCTCAGGCTCATCCGGACAAGGGTCGTGGCTGAAGTCGGCAACACCGCCACAGTCACCACAAAAATGATACCGAGGATCCGAGCTTTCATAAGCCTAACTCAGGGAATAATCTGTAACCCGCCCGGAAAAGCCGACAATTCGTGCGCATTATTGGTAACGACAATGTTTCTGGGCCCAAGCGCCGCCGCCAGGCTCACGACGATCGGGAAATACACCACAGGAGTGCCGTCGGTCGCGGTTGCAAACTCATTGCTGGTAGGCTGGGTCACCACAATATCGGTCCCATTGCCGCTGATGGAATAGGTAGTGCCTGGCACAATGCCGTAGCCGCCGACAAACAGGTAAACCGGCTGCCCTCCCTGGGTGCCTCGTGAAATCTCAGTTCCGGTGACTCCAGCCGTGCAACTAATGTTGGTGCCGCTTACCGTGCATTGACCCACTGCGATGATCGAAAGCCCCGAAAGAGTTACGGTCGCGGAGGCCGATTTGGTTGCGTCGGCCTGGCTGGTGGCGGTCACCGTTACTTCGTTAACCGGGTTCAGTTGGGGAACCGCAACATTCGCGGTAGCCGTTCCTCCGGCGGCAACCGAAACAAGGCGTGGAGAAGGCGGTATTGATGCGGAAGTCGCCGCCGGCGCCGTGTAAAGGCCGGCGCTGGAGATGGCGCCGACATTGCTGGTTCCTCCATTTGCGTCCTTCACGGTCCAGGTGACCGCCGTGTTGGTCGTACCCGAAACGGCGGCAGTGAACTGCGCGGTAGACCCGAATCCAATCGTGGCGCTGGAGGGTGAAAGCGAGATGCTGACGCTTGTGGGAGGGGGATTCGACGAACTTCCGCCGCCACCGCCACAACCCGCGGCGGCAATCGTCAAAAGGGCGCATGTCCCAATCACAATGGATCTTGCGGATTTCATAAAATCGAAACGCAACATCCCACCGCCGGACAGGTCAACGTTTGCTTCCTTTAGAAGCCTCTGAGATCTTCCCCATCATGCCACAGGTAATAGCCACTTTCAAATCCCAAAATGACCCGAAATACACACACATTGACCGACGAATTCGGGTGAAATCCTGACCGGGCGCGCCTTGCCGCACCCCAATTAAACTATCGTCGCTTGTGGCCGTTCGGATAAGAAATATTCCGCAAGCTAACGTGGATTGGAACCGCCACCGGGAATGGATCCCAGGTGAAACCCGCTCCCCGGGCTGGACTGAGGACTTGGGCTCCCCGGAGCCCCCTGCTGCAGGCTCGGGGCCCCCGTCATGGGAGTCGCCGCAGGGCCGCCGGGAGCGCCGGGAACACCCAGGAATTCCCAGTCATCGTAGTGCGTGCGGTTCTCGAAAACCTTGATCGAGGCTTTTTTGCTGGTGCTGGCAACGCCGACGATGTAGGCGCCGATCAACTTGTTCTTGTCCCCAAAAATTGAAGTGCTCTCATTCCCTTGTGCGCTCTGCCCCGCGGACGATCCCGTTTGCTGGCCGCTGGACAACGAAAAGCCGTTGCTCCCTTGCGTGTTCTGCCCTGGAGCCATTCCTTGCGTTCCACCGCCCAAGGTCGAGGTGTTGGCATTGGCGGCGATTCCGCTGCTTGTGTTCTTCTGTTGGCCGGGTAAGCCCAAAAGCTTCGAGTCCAGAATGATGCCGTTCGCCGTGGCATGAATGAACCGCCATTTCCCGCCCTTGGTCATCGGATCGCGATAGGCATGCCGCAGGAAACTCATGTTGTTGGTGTGCAGCAACTCTTTGATGGAGTTTGGGTAGCGGTTGAACTGCTTATGGAAAAGCATGATGGCCCGCGCATACTGCTCACCCCGAAAGATGAGTTCGGCTTCCTTTTCGCGCTGGCCTTCCACGTAAACGTTCGGCAGGGCCGCCGTCAAAGATATCAGCAGAATGGTCGCCATCATCATCACGATGAGCAGCGCGTAGCCGTCTTTGCCCGATGCCAGCCTTCCCCGGAACCCGCCGGAGCTATTGCGCTTCCGGGATGGGGAGCTGGACGGTTTCTCCGGATGATTCGTCATGAACTTCAACCATCGCCGAGGTAATTTGCAGAATCTTATATCGCTTCGAAATCAGGTTCCCCTGGTGAACAACATAGACTTGCTCGCCGTCCGCCAGGTAGGCTTCCCCTCCGATTCCCGCCCGCAAAGAGTACCCGAGCGCCCGCAGCGAAATTTGTGGCGGAGCAGGAGCGGTGCTCGCAGCCCCGAATCCGCCCCCGGCTATTCCTTTCCCGCCCCGCAGCGCTCGCGCAGCGGGAGCGGCGCCGAAATCGAATGGGTCGCGAGGATTTTCAGGAAGCGGCCTTGTCGTATATTCCTTGAGCGCCTGGATCTCAAGGCCGGGATCGGCGCTTGCCAGTTTGTCGATTTGCCTGCTATGCGATTGGGGCGGCTGAGCGGAAGGGGCGGAAGGCCGCGCAGCCGTTTCCTGGCCGCGCGCGGCTTCAACCGGACTCCCGCCCATCTCTGAAATCAGTTTGAAAGCCAGAAAAACGCACACGGCGCCCAACGCAATGCTTCCGAATTTTTCGAATTTTGTGCGCTTGCTCATGGCGTTATAAAAAGGTCCGCTCCCACCTGCAACGAGACGGCGCTTCCCTGGGCGGTCGCAAATCTAAAGCTCTTGAGCAGAATAAGCTGCCGAGCCGACTCAAGGGCATGCGCGAACTTCAGCACGTTGGCAAACGGGCCTTCCACGGTGACATTGAGGCTCAAACGATCGAGCGGCTCGTCCTTCTCCGCGGTTAGTTTATAACTGACATTGTCCAGCTGCACGCCGGACCGGGTGGTCAGAATTCGGATCAGCTTCGCGGCATCGGAAAAGGCATGGCGGCGCGGCGGAATGTGGTCGCCCAAAAAGGCCGTGAGCTGGGCATCCGCGGCGGGAAGAGCTTTCTGAAACTTTTCAAGCCGTTCCACGCGTTCCTGCCGCTGCGTCATCTGGCCAAGCAAGAGATGGTAGGAACTTTCCGCCGCCGTCGTTCGGCTGTGCAAAGGACGGACGGCGGCGAAGTATACGGCCACATCCAGAACAATCAGTCCCAGGGCCGCTCGCTCCAAAACCCGAATGAGTGCTTTGCGACGATTCTTCTTCATATTTCCTATGGCGCGGACGTCGGAATTCCCGTGAGATACCGCGCCGTGCAAACCAGCACAACCTGTTCCGCCCCGGCAGCAGGTCCTGCTTGAAAGCCCTGGTTCTTGATGGTCACGTTACTGAAATCGTTGGAGTCTTCCAGATTGTTCAGGAAGGATTCGATGGCTTCCTCGCTCTTGCCCATCACCGCAAATTGCACCTCGGGCTGGGAATCCGGTCCCGCCAGCCCCAAGCCGTTCAGCTTGACGTTAAAGGGCAGCAGCTTGCTCACTTTCACCGTAAGTTCCGTCAGGGAAAACTGTCTCTGGTCAATCAGCTGATTCACGAACTTGGTTTCATGAATCATCTGCCGGAGCTTCGGGCGTTGAAGCGCCAGGCGGAGTTCCATTTCTCTCGCCCGAAAATTTGCGTCCTTGGCCTGAACGCTCGCGAGCGAACTTCGGACCTCCCGGGAACGGCGAAAATCATGGAGGGTGGCCGCCGCCAGATAAACAAAAACCAGCAGCGCCACCACAAACGCCGGCAGCGCCCAAGCGAGCGCGTAGCGTTCACGCCGGCTGGGAGTTACCGCGAGATTGAGATAAACTTTCATAAAGTTCTAAGCCGCGTTGCCCAAAAGCCCCGCCAACGGCGCGCCAAAATATCGGAGCAGTTCCCGTTCCTCCGTCGAAAGGCTTCCCGCGCAGGCGTCGTCCGCAAGCAGAACCTGGACTTCCCGGGCGATGGCCTTGCCGAGATCGCCGACCCATTCCTCAGGCACGGGCGGGCGCACACAAAGGCAAATGCGGCCGATTTCCAACCGCAGGTGATCCTGTGCGCCTGCCAGGATTCGCGCCGTTTCCTGACCCACCGCCTTGAGGCATTCTTCAGGCAAATCCCATTGCGCGGGCTGGGTCCGCCACATGCGGATGCGGCCTCCGCCCACCACAACGGCCGTCAATCCGCCAGGCCAAACATGCAGCAGGAGTTCGCCTTGCCCGGCGTTCTCATCCAGCAAAGGCAAAAGCGCCAAGGTCGCCGGCAGAACCAGATTGATCTCGCCCCCAAGGGCTTCGACGCTTGTTTCATATTCCGCCAGAATGGAATTCCGCGCCGCGAGGGCCATCACCTCGACGCGGCCTTCCTCCTGATGCAAAATCTCGTAACTCAGACGAGCCTCTTCCACAGGGAAAGGCAGCAGGGGCTTCATTTTCCACTGGATCAGAGCTTCCTGGTCTTTCGCAGACCCGGGTAGCGTCTCAAACTCCAGGATTCCCACGCGCACAACGGGGTCAGGTATCAGCAACCCGAGCGGACCTTTGCCGCTGCCGAGAGCCGCTTCTAACGCATGGAGCGTTTCGCTGAGCGCCTCAGGCTTTGCAATATTAGAAAGGCAAGAAGCAGCCGAAAGAGCCCCGGGCTCGAATTCACGAACCGCCAGGCGGCTGACCTGTCGCCTGCTTTTTGAGAGCCGCGCCCCCATGAGAAAACCGGATTGAACCTCGTAGACGCCCGCCGGCAAGTCCATCTCTTTCATCTTGGACGGGCGCAGCGGACGGGCCCGTGGCTCGAGCCGCGCCCATCTCATGAGTCCCTGGCGAAAATCCAATTTCAGTCTAGTCGACAAAGGTAACCTTATTGATTTCCCTGAGCGTCGTGACACCCTGGCGGACCTTCTCGAGCGCCGCCTCGCGCAGGGTTCGCATTCCTTCCGTGCGCGCGGCCTGCCGGATTTCCGCCGCCGGCCGCTTGTCCAGAATTAACTCGCGAATCCGGTCGGAAAGCGCCAGCAACTCTCCAATGGCCGTCCGCCCGCGGAAGCCCCGCTGATTACAGTGCGGGCAGCCCACACCTTCGTAAAAAACCACGTCCTGCCATTTTGCGGAGTCGAGCCCTGACTCATCAAACAGTTCCTGCTGGACCTTCACGGGCCGTTTGCATTCTTCGCAAATCATGCGGAGGAGGCGCTGCGCCAAAATACAGTTCAGGGCCGAAACAAAATTATACGGCTCCACGCCCATATTCAGAAAACGGCTTAGGACGTCGACGACGTTGTTCGCGTGAACGGTGGTAAACACCAGGTGGCCGGTCAGCGCCGACTGGATGGCGATCTGCGCCGTTTCATTGTCGCGAATCTCGCCCACCATGATTTTGTCAGGATCGTGCCGCAGGATCGACCGCAATCCGCGCGCGAAGGTAAGGCCTTTTTTCTCGTTGACCGGAATCTGGGTGATGCCGCGGATCTGGTATTCGACCGGGTCTTCGATGGTGATGATCTTGTCCTCGTCGCTCTTGATCTCGGAGAGCGCCGCGTAAAGCGTGGTGGTCTTTCCGCTGCCGGTAGGGCCCGTCACCAGCACCATTCCGTAAGGTTCCCGGATGTAGCGGCGCAAGCGCTTGATCTCCCGGTCTGAAAAACCCAGGATATCCAGCCGGAGCTGCCGGAACTTCTCATGCAAAGATTCCTTGTCGAGAATGCGCAACACCGCATCCTCTCCGTGAATGGACGGCATGATGGAGACGCGAAAGTCGATCGGGCGCCCCCGGTAGCTTACGCGAAAGCGTCCGTCTTGAGGGACACGCCGTTCCGCAATGTCCAGGTCCGCCATCACCTTGATGCGGCTGATCACGTTGGACTGGTACTCATAGGACAGGGGCGTCATGGCCTGCTGAAGGGCGCCGTCGATCCGGTACTTCACCACCAGGGAATTGTCGCGGCTTTCCAGATGGATGTCGCTCGCCCGGCGCTCCAGTCCGGCGAAGACAATCGAATCCACCAGCCGGATGACCGGACTGACGTCCCGTTCTCCCACCAGTTGTTCGAGCGAAAGATTTTCCTGCCCGCTCTCCTCCTCGCGGATCACGTCCAGGCGGAACTCCACCGTCGCTTCGTCCAGCACGCGCTGGGAGGGATCGGTCTTGCTGAGAAACTCCTTCACCTGGCTTGGCGCCGCCACCTTGATCACCAACTGGCGGTCAAGCCTCATCGCCAGCTCGTCGAGGCGCGCCAGATTGCTGGGATCGCCCACGGCGATGGTGAGCTGGTGATCGAGGGATTCGAGCGGCAGGAACTGGTATTGCAGCATCACGTCCAGGGGAATAGAACGAAGAATATCCGGGTCCGGGCGGAAATTCCGCAGATCAATGAACTCGTACCGATAACGCCGGGCAGACTGCCGGGCGCTCTCAAGTTCCTTTTCGAAATCGACCAGAATGCCTGGAGGCAAAGGATTACTCATACGCTTAGTGCACCTGTCCGGCCAGTGAAAATAGCGGCAGATAAAATGCCACAAGGACGAAACCCACGACCACCGCGATGGCTGCGATCATGACCGGATCGACCAGCGCCACCAGGGTGGAAAGGTCGATGCTGACGTCCTCTTCAAAAAACTCCGCAACCGCCTCCAACATGCTGGGCAGCGCGCCGGTGGATTCTCCGACCTCCACCATATCAAGCGCCATGGGAGGGAAAAAACCCGTCATGCGCAGGCTGGAACTCAAGGGGCGGCCCGCCATCACCTCTTTTCTGGCCTGTTCGATACCCTGGGCCAGCAAAGGGCTGGAAACGGATTCGCCCGCGCTTTGTAGCGCTGCGACAACAGGGAGCCCTCCCTGGAGAAGCGTCGAAAGCGTTCGCACAAACTCGGCCACGGAAAACTTGAGCAGCAATTTCCCGGCCACCGGCAGCCGAAACTTAAGGCGTTCCCAGGCCAGGCGCGCCCCTCGGGAGCGGCCGGCGGAGCGCAGCGCGAAAATCGCCAGAGCGATCCCCGCCAGGATGAAGACCGCCGCCCGCTTGATCCCCTCGCCCATGCCGATGACAAACACCGTCAAGGGAGGCAGTGGAACATCCAGCTCGGAATACAACTCTGAAAATCTTGGAATAATAAAGGTGTCGATCAGGACAATGAGCCCGCAGAGAAACACCATCAAAAAAGCCGGATAAATCAACGCGGAAAGAAACTTCTTTCGGAAGGACCGCGAGGTTTTCTGGTAAGTCACGTACTGGCTGAGGACTTTGTCCAGGCTCCCGCTGCGCTCTCCCGCCCGGAGCGTGGCGCAATAAATCTTCGGAAACTTCTGGGTGGCTTCGAACGCTTCGGAAAGCAGGGCGCCGCCTTGAACACGCTCCCGCACCCCGTCGACCGCAGCGCGAAGCTGTTCGCTCCGCGTCTGGCGGGCCAGCATGTCAAGAGATTTCTGAAGGGGCAGCCCGGACTTGGAAAGCGTCATGAACTGCTGGTTAAAGATCAGTAGATCGTCCGCGCGGATTTTGCCCTGGCGGCGTCCGCCAATCGGCATGGCCAGGATGGACTTTGGCCTGACCGAAAGGACAAAATAGCCCTGCGCCGCAAGGTGCATCCGCAGTTCCCCTTCGGAAGACGCTTGATGCGTCTGGCTTTCCACGTGGCCGGTCTCGCTGCCCACCCTGCAAATATACTCGCCCATATCTACCAGCTACTGTACGGCGTTCCCTCCAAGGAAGTTGCGTCTGATCCGCTGTGCACGTCGACAATGCCCGGCACCATCTGCTGCGCGGTTAAAGGGACTTCCTCCGTATCAACTTGCCATGTCTGGTTTGACCCTGTAAAGGGATCCGCCGGCAGGCCTCCGCGCAAATAGCCGGCCTGCACCAAATCATCCAGGGACTCCGGAGGCTGCTGTTTGTCCAAGGTGTACTGGTCAATAAGCTTGCGCATGGTAAACAAATCGTCTTTCAGGACGGCTTCCCGCGCCCGGGTGACCGCAACCTCATAGGTGGGCACGGCCATCGCCGCCAGAATCATGATCAGAACCATCACGATCATGAGCTCGATCAGCGTGAAACCCCACGTTCGAACGTTCTCGCGCCCCCGCAAGAGCACCCCCGCCCTGTCGCTTCTACCAATCCGCATAAGGCGTTCCATCTAAACCGATGCCCTGGCCTTTCGAGTAAACATCGAAAACGTCCTGGCCTCCCCAGCTTTGGGAGTCCGGATCATCCTGCATCGAACGCAATCCCCAGTTCTTGTCGCCCGTCATCGGATCAGTCGGAATCTTCCGCAGAAACTTGTATTTGGCTTTGCTGCCCTTGAGGGGAACGCCCTCGACCAGAATTTTAAGAGTCGGCGGATAACCGTAAGTGTCCATCATGATCGGAATCATGCCGCGGTCCGCGAAATCCTTGTATCGGTCGATGGCGTCGCGCATCGTCCGCAGATCGCGCCGGAGTTCCTCTTCTTTGGTCCGCTGCACTTCCATCCGGGCAAGGGGAAGGGCCACCGTCGTCAGGAGCATGAGGATGGCCATGGCGGCGATCATCTCCACCAGGGTAAACCCCCGGCCGTCACGCCTTGTCCTTGACCTGTAGCTCCTAAAAAACCTCATTATCGTTGCCGTGGTTCTCCTAGTGAACCAGGATGGGGTTGTTCCGCATTTCGGGGGACCATCGTCCCGGCGGGACCGGCGGCAGGAGGTGTTGAAAGAGAAGGAGCGGCCGATTGTGTGGCAGCTTGCGTCGCCGTGTCTTCAACCGCCGGCTCGGGCAGGCGAATAACCCGCGGCGTCAGCATAATCAGAACGTCCGTTTGCTGCTTTTCATGATGCGTTTCACTGAATAGATACTTGAGTCCCGGAATGCGACCCAGTCCTGGCAGGCCGGAAACCGTCTCGGTGTTATTGGTTTGCAATAGCCCGCCGAGCACGCTGGTTTCACCTTCCTTCAGGCGAATGTCGTGCTCAATCTGCCGCTGTCCGAAAGTCGGTTCGCTGACCCCGGCAATTTGCACGGAAGGCTGCACGGAAGAGATGTCAATCTTGGCATGCAGGGCGATTTCCCCGTCCGGCAGCAAATTGGGAGTCAGCGTCACGTTGACGCCCACGTCCTGAAACTGGAATTGCGTGCTTGCCAGCAAGCTGGGGGCCCCACCCGACGTCGTGGTGCCGGTAAGCGAAGGCAAAAAACTCCCTGTCGCATACGGAATGCGGCTACCGATTTGCAGCTTGGCCGTGTCGCCATCGGTCACGCGAACCTCGGGATTCTGGAGGATCTGGGTAGTCGAATCGCTCAGGATGGCGTTCGCCACCGCGCTCGGCACCACCAGGCCGAAGTCGCCGGAGGAAAGATGAGATAGGGTAGCGCCGCTCGCGGGGTTAAACACCGCCCCGGCCTGAAAACCGTTACTGATCGAGCCCGAAGAAGCATCCACGGTGGCGGGCGTCAACCCCAAGTCTCTGACCCGGTCAGCGTCAGCCTCGAGAACCGTCACGTCAATCATGATCTCCGCCTTTCCGCGGTCGAGATCATGAATCAGGTCTACAGCCTGCTTAACTTTTTGCGGGGTGTCGCGAATAATGATGGCGTTGGCGTCGGGATTATCGATGATCCGCTGAAGCCCCAGAATCTGTTTCAAAGCGGTGGTGATGGCTGTCCGGTCAGCAGGCTTCAAGGGGTTGGTCAGGTAGACGGTCTTCAGAACTTCCGTCTGATAGTCCCGGCGATTGGCCGGATTATCAGGAACCACCAAAATGGTGTTGGGAGTCACCACCCGCCAGAAGGTGTGAGTCTGCAACGCCAGGATGTGTAGCGCGCCGGAAAGCTTCACGTTGTTCAAGTCCAAAGAAACGGGCTTGGCCTGGAAGTCGGAGGTAAAGGCCACATTCAACCCCCCCAGCTTGCACAAGGTCTCGTAAACGCGTTTACTGTCGGCGCTGATGCGGAACTGCGTCAGCGGCTCTTGCGGCAAGGGCTTCAACTGCAACGGCGAAGCCATCGCCGTCTTCTCACTGGATACAATGGCGTGCTCAAGGCTTTTTTGGTGGGCGCGCTTCAAAGCCGCTTCCTTCGCCACCAAGCGCGTCAGTTCCTGCTGCGCAGCCTGGTTGCTGGGATCAATGCTGACGGCTTTCTGGAATTCACCCAGGGCTTTCATGGGCCTTTGGTCGTGCAAAAGCTCTTTGCCCTGCTCTAAATGGAGCAGAGAGGCTTCCATCCGTGCGTGCTTTTCGTCAAGCAAATACTCGGCGTTTGCAGGCTGTGTTTGGACTGCTTTTTGGTAATTGATGAGCGCCGTGTCCCAGTCCTTGCGGAACTCGGCCTTGCGGCCTTGCTGGAAAAAGACATTCCCAGGAGCGCAGGCTGTGCAGATGAGCAATCCCCCAAGGGCTGCCAAAGCAGCAAGAGGCCGTCCCGTCTTAATCTCCCGCCACAGCGTACTCATTAGATAAGGAGTATTATCAGCGAAATGGCATCCTGAAAGCAAGCGACGAAAGGCAGGCTTCTCCACCTTCGCTGGCCAATTTACATCCTTAATTCTTATTTCCCACCGTCAATACAGTTCCGGAACCTTCTCGCTTGCAGCGCCGCCCCTAAGGCGAGGTTCCCTCTCCGAAGCCCTTAAACTTGGGAGGTTCGGATTCCCCCCCCCCGACGGCCAAATCCCGGACTGTTTCCGGCAAATGGCTGAATCACACACTAGAAACTATCGGCCCGTGCTAGAATTGCCAGGAGAAATTTAGCAAGAAAAAGGAGGCTGGAATGGCAAAAGTGCTGCGCTGCCGCGATCTGGGAACGAATTGTCCCAAGGAAATCAGGGCCGAAACCGAAGAGGAGCTTATGAAGCTTGCCGCTGAACATGCGGAAAAGGACCACGGAATCAGCGCCTCCAGCATCCCTCCTTCCATGCTGGGTTTAGTCAAAGCGGCAATCAAAGATGAATGATCCGAATTCTCCCGGAGTGTGTAACCGGCAAGAAGCAGCACAAGCCCCCGTGCCGCCGTTGAACACCTTCTAACGCTGGATGCATGGCTCACCGCTGCCCAGGGTCGCATGGCCCGTCTTTTCCGGGAAAAGAAGCCCCCTTGTCAAGGGTAGACGGGGACTCAAATAGATCAACGGACACCTTGCCTTCAGGATCCAGTCCCCGGATTCAATCGATCGGAAAGTCTGGTACAATCTGCGTTGCCCATGCCTCGTTCCGGCAAAACCCCGCGCGCTGGAATTGCGCCTCTGCTCAGGGGAGTGAAGCCCCTGAAACTCGTCATCTTTTTTGTCACCTCAACCTGCAACGCCAAGTGCCGAACCTGCTTCTACTGGGAGGAACTCAACCAGCGCGGCGACCTCGCCTGGGATGAAATCCGGCAAATCTCTTCGACCATGCCTCCCTTCACGGATCTCTGGCTCTCAGGCGGCGAGCCGATGCTGCGCCGGGAACTGCCCGAAATCCTACACCTGTTTTATCGGCAGAACGGCGTCCGCTGGGTGAACCTGCCCACCAACGGACTTCTGCCCGAGCGGACCGCCGAATACGCGGCAAGGATCTGCTCGGAGAATCCCAAGTTGCAGCTTGACCTGAACGTAGCCATGGATGGCCTCTACGCGCTTCAGGATTCCATCCGCTCCGTGCCCGGCAACTTTGCAAAAACCCTCAAGACGCTCGAAGCGCTTGAGCCTTGCCGGCAAGAATTCCCGAACTTGCGCGTCAACATCAACACGGTGATTTGCGCGGAGAACTTCGATTCCGTGCTCGACATCGCTGACTTCGTGAAGAGCCACTGCGCGGTCGACGGCCACTACTTCAACATCATCCGCGGAAACGCCAAGGACCCGGCGCTCGGCCGCCTGCCTTTCGAGCGTTTGCCCGCGCTCTATCAGGAACTCCGCAAGGTCTATTCGTACTATGCGTCCCGCGCCACAAGGCGCCTGGGGGCCGTCAAGAAAACCTTGGGCAAGATGTATTACGAGGGCGTTCTTGCCTTTCACAACAAAGTGCAGCTCGCCAACATCGAATCGCCGCACCCCTGGCCTATGCCCTGCACGGCGAGTGAAACCTCCATCGTGATCGACTACAACGGCGACGTGCGGGCCTGCGAGTTGCGCGGCAAATTGGGAAACCTCCGCGACCACGGCTGCGACTTCCGGAAGCTCTGGCAGACCCGCGAGCGGGCCGGCGAGGCCGGCCAGATTCGCAATGATCAATGCTGGTGCACGCATGTCTGCTTTATCCATGACAGCCTGCGCCATTCTCCCAAGGCCATGCTTTACGACATTCCCTTGAGCTATCTCGAATCGAAATTCTCCGGGCCTTCCGGCACGGCGCAAAGCTTCCGACGGTGACGTAAATTCTGGTGTGTAAAAGAGATGAGGGTATAAGTCGGTTTCGCTGGCAAGCGGAAACCGAATCCTTGAAAAGGAGCTTACACCCCATGGCGAAAGCAACACCGATCACAGAGCAGTATCAACATCTTGTGCGGGATTTGAAGGAGAGTTTCCGGGGAGACCTGTACGGGAAGACGCGGCTGGCGCGGGACCGGTTCTGGTGACGGAAAGCTACGAGCGGGTGAAGGCCGACGCCCAGGCGATCTATCGCGCCGAGGGCCGCAGACAAGCGCTGGCCGCTTTCCGGGTCTTTGGAGAGCGACTTATCCTGCCATGGTCAAGCGCCTGGAGCGAGACTTGCCCGACCGGCTCTCGTTCTTCAGCTTCCCGCGGCCGCTGTGGCGCAAGCTGCGCACCACCAATGTGATCGAGCGCTGCTTTGTCGAGGTGCGGCGTCGCACCGGCCCATGGCCTGCTTCGTCAACGTCCAAAGCGTCGACCGGATTATCGATGCCATCTTCAACAGCATGAACGAGAAGTCCGAATGGAAAAAACGCACCCTCCACCTTTTTACACAAGCAGCTTGACGTCACCCAGCAAACGAAAGTGTCGTTTTCTGGCGTAGTTATTGATATGATAACTAGTTTTCATCATCTACAGGAAGATACTCAAAATGACTATGAATCCTTTCAACACGCGCGCTTCGCTGGAGACAAAGAGCGGCCGCGCCGCCTTTTATCGCCTTGAATCCCTGGAAAAAGCGGGTTTGGGCGCAATCTCTCGCCTGCCGTTTTCCATCAAAGTGCTGCTCGAAGCGGTGCTGCGCAACACGGACGGCCAACTGATCAAAGAAAGCGACGTGGCGGCGCTGGCGGGCTGGAAAGCGAACGCTGCCGTCCGGCAGGAAGTGCCCTTCAGGCCCGCGCGGGTGATCTTGCAGGATTTTACCGGCGTTCCGGCGGTGGTGGACCTTGCCGCGATGCGCTCGGCGATGGAGCGACTGGGCGGCGATCCCGCAAAGATCAATCCGCTGGTCCCCGTTGATCTGGTGATCGACCACTCGGTGCAGGTGGATGTGTTTGGCATCCCGATGGCCTTCCAGCGCAACGCCGAAATCGAATTCCGCCGCAACCGCGAGCGGTATGAATTCCTGCGCTGGGGCCAGCAGGCCTTTGCGAATTTCCGCGTGGTGCCACCGGCCACGGGCATTGTCCATCAGGTGAATCTGGAATTTCTTGCCAAAGTGGTACAGGCCGGCAAGGAAGGATCGGAAACCGTTCTCTACCCGGACACGCTGGTGGGAACCGACTCGCATACGACCATGATCAACGGCCTGGGCGTGCTCGGCTGGGGCGTGGGCGGCATTGAGGCCGAGGCGGCCATGCTGGGCCAGCCTTACTACTTTCTGGCGCCGCAGGTGGTGGGCTTCAAGCTGAAGGGCCGGCTGAAGGAAGGTGTGACGGCCACCGACCTGGTGCTGACCGTCACCGAAATGCTGCGCAAAAAAGGCGTGGTGGAAAAATTCGTGGAGTTTTACGGCCCGGGCCTTTCACAGATGGCGCTGCCCGACCGTGCCACGGTTGGCAACATGTCTCCCGAGTACGGCGCCACGATGGGCTTCTTCCCCGTAGACGCGGAAACGGTGCGCTTTTTGCGCCAGACGGGCCGGACGGAAGAAGAGGTTGACCGCGTGGAGCGCTACACCAAGGAGCAGGGGCTCTTCCGCACCGACCAGACTCCCGACCCCGAATTCAGCGACACCCTGGAGCTTGATCTCGAAACCGTCGAGCCCAGCCTGGCCGGGCCCAAACGCCCGCAGGACCGCATTGCGCTTTCCAACATGAAGAGCGCGTTCCAGAAGATTCTTACGGCGCCGACCCAAGAACGCGGATTCGGCCTCTCGCCTGATGAACTCGCACGGAGCGTAACCGTCGGATTCAACGGATCGCAAGCGACGCTCCAAAACGGGTCGGTGGTAATCGCGGCAATTACCTCCTGCACCAACACCTCAAATCCTTCCGTGATGCTTGCGGCAGGATTGCTGGCGAAGAAAGCGATTGAGCGGGGACTTAAAGTCCCGCCTTACGTCAAGACGAGCCTGGCACCCGGATCGAAAGTGGTGACGGAATATCTGGAAGCCGCGGGGCTTTCCGAATCCCTCGACCAGATCGGCTTCAGCTTGGTCGGCTACGGATGCACCACGTGCATCGGCAACAGCGGTCCGCTGCCCGAGGAAGTGTCCGCGGCTCTTGCCAAAACCCCGCTGGTTGCCGCGGCCGTGCTTTCAGGAAACCGCAACTTCGAGGGGCGCATTCATCCACAGGTTCGCGCCAACTACCTGGCTTCCCCGCCCCTGGTGGTGGCTTACGCGCTGGCAGGCCGGGTGGATATCGACCTTTCGACCGAGCCTCTGGGCACGGACTCAAAAGGCGCGCCGGTTTATCTGCGCGAGATCTGGCCGACGCGGGAAGAAATCATCGCCACCATGGGCAAAGCGATCCGGCCCGAGATGTTCCACAAGGTTTACGGAAACGTCTGGGACGGCAATCCCACATGGAACGCCATTCCGGTGGCCGGCGGCGCGCTCTATCCGTGGCAGGACGATTCAACCTACATCCAGGACCCGCCGTTCTTCACGGAGCTAACCATTGAGCCGCCTCCCATCCGCGAAATCAAGGGAGCGCGGGCGCTGGCGTTGCTGGGGGATTCGATTACCACCGATCACATCTCGCCCGCCGGCGATATTCCCGAGAACGGCCCGGCCGGGCGTTACTTGACGGAACACGGCCTGGCCAAGAAAGATTTCAACTCCTTCGGCTCGCGGCGCGGCAATGACCGGGTGATGGTGCGCGGCACCTTCGCCAACATTCAGCTGAAGAACCTGCTGGTTCCGGGCGCCGAAGGCGGCGTGACGGTGCATTTCCCGGACGGCGAAAAGATGTCCATCTATGACGCGGCCCTGCGTTACAAGCAGGAAGGCGTGCCGCTGGTGGTGGTTGCGGGGCGCGAATACGGCTCCGGCTCCTCGCGCGACTGGGCGGCCAAGGGAACCTTGCTGCTGGGCGTGAAGGCGGTGCTGGCAGAGAGCTACGAGCGCATCCACCGCAGCAACCTGGTGGGCATGGGCGTGCTGCCGCTCGAATTCCAGAAAGGCGAGAGCGCGGCGTCGCTGGGACTCGAAGGGAATGAAGTTTTTGACATCACCGGGCTCGGCGACCAGATCCAGCCGCATTCTGAAGTCCAGGTGACGGCGGCGGGCGCGGACGGCAAGCGCCGGGAATTCAAGGCGACGGTTCGCCTCGATTCCGTGGTCGAGGTCAACTACTACCGCAACGGCGGCATCCTTCCCGCTGTCCTTCGAAATTTCCTGCGGGAAGATTAAGCGATTTTGATTTGATCAGTGCGCTACGCCTATGGGCAGGGTGCTGAAAACAGAAGATGCTTCGCTGCGCTCAGTATGACGGGTGAAGGACCTAGAATAACGTCGCGCGACATGTTTTTCAGCAGCCGGTGGGCGCTATCGGCAAGCGCAAAACTTATGAGGGAGGATTTCTCAAGGCATGGAGTCATATAACGGAGTCGCGGTGCCCGAAAATGGGAAAGCAATCAATTTTGTCGACGGAAAACTGATTATTCCGGATAACCCGGTTATCCCCTACATCGAAGGAGACGGGACCGGACGCGACATCTGGAAAGCCACCGAGCGCGTGTGCGACGCCGCGGTGAAGGTAAGTTACGGCGGCAAACGCCGCATCGCCTGGTATGAAGTTTTCGCCGGAGAAAAAGCCTTCCGCCAATTCGGGGAATGGCTGCCGAAGGGTACGCTGGACGCCATCAAGACCTTTCACGTGGCCATCAAAGGACCACTGACCACTCCGGTGGGCGGCGGGATTCGCAGCTTGAACGTGGCCCTGCGCCAGTTGTTGAATCTTTACGCCTGCTGGCGGCCGGTCAAGTACATTCCCGGCGTTCCCTCGCCCGTGCGGCATCCAACCAAAATGAACGTCGTCATCTTCCGTGAAAACACCGAGGACGTCTACGCCGGGATCGAATGGCGGGAAGGGACGGACCAGGCGCGGCGCGCCATCGAATTTGTCAACGCGCTGCTGAGAGAAGACCAGGTCAACAAGCAGGTCCGGGCGGATTCCGGCATCGGCATCAAGCCCATTTCCATTCTGGGAACCAAGCGGCTGGTGCGGCGAGGACTCCAGTACGCGCTCGACCACGGACTCAATCGCGTGACCCTGGTGCACAAGGGCAACATCATGAAGTTCACCGAAGGCGCCTTCCGCGACTGGGGCTATCAACTGGCGCGGGAAGAATTCCGCGGCAGGATCGTCACCGAGCGCGAAAGCTGGATTATCGGCAACAAGGACAAAAATCCCGACCTCTCGGTTGAAGCCAACGCGGCCCTGATCGAGCCGGGACTTGAAATGGCTGCCGACGCATTCAAGCAGCAAGTTTATAAGGAAGTCGAGGAATGCCTGGACGCGATCTACGCGACGCACGGCCAGGGCAAGTGGAAGCAGATGGTTCTGGTGAATGACCGCATTGCCGATTCCATCTTCCAGCAGATTCTGACCCGCGCGGATGAATACCAGGTGCTGTGCACACCCAACCTGAACGGCGATTATCTTTCCGACGCCTGCGCCGCGCAGATCGGCGGCCTGGGCCTTGCGCCGGGAGCCAACATCGGCGACGGCTACGGCGTGTTTGAAGCGACCCACGGCACGGCGCCCAAATACGCGGATAAAGACGTGATCAATCCCGCCGCGCTGATCCGCTCGGCGGTGCTGATGTTTGAGTTTATGGGCTGGCCGGAAGCCGGAGAACTGATCGAGCGGGCGCTCGCCGCAACCATCGCCCAGCATCGCGTTACCTATGACCTGGAGCGCCTGATGGGAATGGAAGGCGTCGAGGGAATTCAAAAGCTTGGCACCAGCGCGTTTGCCGGCGCCATCATCGAGAACATGGCCGCGGTGAAAGCCAGCGCGGTTTAGTGTTTTTTTTTGAAACGACGTTTCCTGTAGCGCCACCCTTTAGGGTGGCACCGGGGCGTAACGGCCCGGGCTACAACAAGCATGCCGGGCATCAAGCCCGGCGCTACAACCAAGAAATCATCGAAGGAGTGAAATCATGCGCAAGAAAGTAACGGTAGTGGGCGCGGGCAATGTGGGCGCGACGGTCGCCCATCGCCTGGCGGATAAACAACTGGCCAACGTGGTGGTGATTGACATTCTGGAGGGTGTCCCGCAAGGGAAAGCACTCGACCTGCTGGAGTCGGGTCCGATTGAGGGCTACGACGTGAGCGTCAAGGGCACCAACGACTACGCCGACACGGCCAACTCCGATGTCGTGGTGATGACGGCGGGGTTCCCGCGCAAGCCGGGAATGAGCCGCGACGACCTGCTGAAGAAAAACTACGAGGTGGTGAAAGGCACCATCGAGAAAGTCGCAAAGGTATCGCCTGAAGCCATTCTGATTATCGTCACGAACCCGCTGGACGCCATGGCGCAGACGGCGCTGAAGGTGAGCGGCTTTTCAAAGAACCGAGTGATCGGGATGGCGGGTGTTCTCGATACGGCGCGCTATCGAACCTTTATCGCTGAAGCGCTGAACGTGTCGGTGCAGAACGTCCAGGGATTTGTGCTGGGCGGGCACGGTGACACCATGGTTCCGGTGCCGCGCTATACCACGGTGGCCGGAATTCCCGTCGGGGAGTTGATGCCCGCGGAAAAGCTGGAGGCCATCATCGACCGGACTCGCAAGGGCGGCGCGGAAATCGTGAATTACCTGAAGACCGGCAGCGCCTTCTATGCGCCTTCGGCCGCCGTGGTGGAAATGATCGAAGCCATTTTCAATGACCGCAAAAAGATTCTGCCCTGCGCGGCTTACCTGGAAGGCGAATACGGAATCAAGGGGCTCTTTGTGGGCGTTCCGGTCAAGCTGGGAGCGCGCGGGATCGAGGAAATTATCGAAATCAAGCTGACCGCGGAAGAACAGGCGGCGCTTAAAAAATCCGCCGACTCCGTGGAAGAGCTCGTTAAAGTTATCGGAGTCTAATTCGCAGGTCGTGCATGAGGAAGGTATCAGACTTCGCGCTTTTCGAAGTCTGCGGCTTTTCTTCAGGAACTTAGGCTGCATCCTCTTTATAGCGCTTCCGCGCTGTTCTGAAGCAGGCTGGTCCCTGGCGGAAGCGGATGTGCACTGGCGCCTTCGAGATCTGTTCGAACGTAGGTCAAGCCGCCAAGCACGTGGAAGGCACGCTTTGGACGGTGCTCACCTCCCGCCCGGCCGCGGCGCTCTGGCGCCTCGGTGAGCGCGTCCTAAGCTGCGCCGAGCTGCGAGGTACAGTGCGGGCAGCGCGTTGCCGCCACCGGGATGCTCGTCTTGCAGTACAAGCAGTCCTTGGTGGCGGGAGGCGCGGGAGCCTCGGCCGGCTTCGGCATCAAGCGGTTCACCCATTTAATCAAGAGAAACACGGCGAAGGCGACGATCAGAAACTCGATAATCGTATTCACGAAGCTCCCGTAGGCGATGGTGACGGCCCCGGCCTTCTTGGCATCCGCCAGCGTAACGTAGTGCTGCCCGGCGAGGGTGATGAAAAAGTTCGAGAAATCAACATTGCCAAGCAGCTTGCCGATGGGCGGCATGATGATGTCATTCACCAGCGATGTAACGACCTTGCCGAAGGCGAGGCCAATGATGATGCCCACGGCCATGTCCATCACGTTGCCCCGCATCACGAAGGCCTTGAATTCCTTCCACATGAGATTCCTCCGTTTTGAGATTAGACATCGCGCTACGTCCGCCCCACCACGCCTAGTTGCGGACTTTCGGGGGCTAGGCCTACCTTGGGCGCTGCGACGAATTGCTCTTGCTTGAAGAGCCTTGAATACACAACGCCGGCCACGAGCGCGCCCGCAATCGGCGCCACCCAGAACGCCCAGAGTTGCATGAGCGCCCAGCCTCCCACCATGAGCGCCGGTCCGGTGCTGCGCGCGGGGTTGACCGAGAGATTGTCGATGGGAATCCCGATCAAGTGGATCAGCGTCAGGCTGAGCCCGATGGCGATGCCGGCGAAGCCCTGGGGCGCGCGGGGGTCAGTGGCACCCAGGATTACAAACAGAAAGAAGAAGGTGAGCACAATCTCGGCCACCAGGCACGCCCCGAGCGAATAACCGCCGGGCGAATGGGCGGCGTAACCGTTGGAGGCGAAGCCGGTGCTCAGATTAAACCCGGCCTTGCCACTCGCGATCACGTAGAGGGTGGCGGAGGCCGCGACGGCGGCGAGCACCTGAGCTACGATGTACGGGATGAGCTCGGAGGCCGGGAATCGTCCACCCGCCCAAAGTCCTATGGACACTGCCGGGTTGATGTGACAGCCTGAGATGTGTCCGATGGCATAGCACATGGTCAACAACGTGAGTCCGAAGGCCAGTGCGACCCCTGCGAATCCGATGCCAAGGCCGGGGAAGGCGGCCGCCAGAACTGCGCTGCCGCAACCGCCGAACACCAGCCAGAACGTACCGAAGAATTCTGCCCCACAGCGTTTTCCTAGTGACATGTGGAGTCTCCTCTCGTATGGTTTGAAGTCCGCGGTCCGCTTGGTGCGCCGCGGCGTTCCCGATGGATATGCTCGCAAGCCGGCCGGAACACCACGCCTGCGCTCTCCATTCGCCTGCCCCAGCCAGCGGGATCAAAAGGTGTAGCCCAGCCCGGCGATGAAGCTCAGGTTGTTCTTGTGGCTCCCCGCGGCGGGGTTGCTCAGGTAAAAGTCAATCACGCCGGCGTTCACCGAAAACTTGTTGCTGATCTTGGCCGACAGGGTGGTGGCCGTGTCAAACCGATATCGGCCCGTGTTGGACAGGTTAGGGTAGAAGTTCAGGTTATGGTCCAGCCGCACCAGCTTGGTGAGCTGAATTCCGAGCCTCTCGCCCGCCAATGCCTCGGCACTCTGGTCGTAGGCGCCGGTGAAGAACTTCTGGTGGACGAACGTGATGCCGCCCAGCACGCTAAAGAGGGTGCGCGAGGTCTTGATCACGTCGTGTCCGTAGCCGCCTCCGTAGACCTGCCGCAGATACAGGCCTTGGGCGCCAACGTGATCGAACTGAACAAGACCGAAGAGGAAGTCGTCGGGTGCAAAAAGGTAGTCCTGGCGCAGGCCGGTGCTGAAGGTGTTGGACGTGACCGAAATGCCGTTCTGGGCGGCATGGGAGAACAGCATGGTCAAGCCGTAGTTGGTGCGCCAATGGCGCAGGAAGGTCGGCGTTTCCGGCCGCTCCCTGGTTGCTGCGACTGTGGTGCTGAAGTTGCTCGTCTGCTGGTCGCCGCGCTGGATGGCGTAGCCCAAGCTGGCGCCTCCCTTCCAGTCCTGCCAGGGCGTCGCGGTGTGCTCCACGAGTTTGTTGTAAGTCTCCTCGGGCATGATCACGTCCACGCTCGCGGCTGCTACGGTTTGCGACTTGCCGTTCGCGGTCACCTGCCAGTCGCCCGAGGGCTCAAGCTGGAGCTGGCCCTGGAGGTGTTTTTCGCCCTTGACCATCACCGCCGCCGGCTTTTCCGCCGAGAACGTCGCCACCTGCGCCAGCGGAATCGTCAGATCGCCCAAGACGTCGGACTTCAGCTCTAAATTGCCGCCCTTGATCGTCAACATGGTTCCGGTAATCCGGTCGCCGTTTTTCAGCGTCACCACATCAGCGCGTGCGATTGCTGCGAAGGACACATACACCAGAAGAACGCATAGCGACAATTTCACAGCACACCTCCCATCGAGCAAAATGTTGGCAGCTCGCTTTCCACCGGAATTTCCTTTTTAGCATCTCCAAGCCTCCACTTTATACCCCGAAGGCCCGCCGTCAACTACTATTTCGGAGTGGAAGGGCCAGCGCTCCATCTGGCAGCCAGGTGGGCTCCTTCGGGATGGAGTCAGCCCGGCAGCGTGACCCGTTTTTCCGCGATTCCTCCGACACCTTGCCATCTCCCCCTGCTTATTTCCCCAGGTTTTCTCCTCCGGTTGCGGATTCTACCCGGCGGGCAAGGGCAGCAACTCGATCCGCCGTACCATCGCCCCGAAGAGTCGCCGCGTCAGGTGGCTCTCAGCCAGCAGCAGCCAGTAATACCGGGCGTGTTTCAGCAGCCGGCCGCCCGTCTTCACCAGCCGCTGCTGCAAGCTGGTCAGCGACCAGTTGCCAATCCGGTTTGGCAACACCCGCCGCCACAGGTTCCCCAGGTTGTAAGCGATTACACTCAACCAGAGCCGCACCTCGTTCGACCGAAAGCGATGGCAGCTCAGCCGCGTCATCTTTACGGCCTGCTTCCCCTCCTTGATCCACTGCTCGACGGTGCCTCGCTTGTTGTAAAACCTCACCAGCCCCCGGCTTTCCGTCTCCAGGTTGGTCACGATGAACCCCACGCGAGGGAACAGTTCCCCAAAGTGAAATTCGACCTTCGCCACCACCCGCCGCGCCGTCTTCCAGCTCGCCGCCTGATAGAGAAAGCGCTTGAGTCGAATCACCGGCTTGTGGCTCGGCCTTCCCACCGGACGCGGCAGCAGTTCGGCGATGTCCCGTTCCAGGCTGTCGTTGGCGGGAATGCGGATGGCATACTTCACGCCACGTCCTTCCAGCGCCTCGTAAATCTCCGGCTTGGCGAAGGCGGCATCGGCCCGTAAGACCACCTCCTTGCCCAGCTTCTGCTGTCGCTCAATTTCCGGCAGAAGCAGCTCTTCCCAGTCGTCGGCACTGCGGGCGTTGCCGGGCCGCAGCTTTGCCGCCAAGCAGTCGCCTTCCCGGTTGAACAGCAACAGGGGGTGAAAGCAGGTGGATTCAAAGTGCCCGTTGTAGGCGCTCTGCTCCTGCTCCCCGTAGACCGGAATCTCCGTGGAGTCCATGTCCAGCACAGTTCGGTACGGCGAACCCAACGATTCTGCTTTTCCGATCAGTTCCCGGTTCAGCCGTGCCAGCCCCGCGAAGTTCCTGTTCTCGGCCAGCACCTCCGTCTCGAAGGTCTGCAACCGGGATGTCAGTGCCGCCCCTCGATCCCAGATCCTCTCCGATCCGATCAGCCGAAAGGTCGGGTCCTGGGAGAGCCGCTCCGCGTCGTTGAGGTCTTCGTAACCCGCCAGGCGACTATAGACGGATTGGCGCAGCAGGTCGGCGAAGGGAAACTGTGTATTCTTCCCACGGCGGGAGTCCGCCAGATGTTCTTCGATCAATTCTCCGAACCCGAGCCGCTCGTCGAGTTCGCGCACCAGGATCAAGCCGCCGTCGGAGGTGACTCGCGAACCTTGGAAATCGATCTTCAGAGAAGCGTTAAAAGAGAGTTGAAAGGGCTGATTCTGTTTCTCACCCATTGGGTGTTGACCTCCGGAGTGCCATCATCGCGTTCCTCCCCGCATGAATATTGATGATGGCGACGATCCGAAGATTCAGAAATAGAATTCAAATTGGAAATGCGGGCTTAGAGACAAACCGCAGAGTTTCCGAAACCCGGAAACTCTGCGCTACTTTGATTTATCCTTCAGACTTCTGACTTCATCCTTCATACTTACTCAACTTCTTCGATCCGAATCTGTTTAATCACCACGGGTTTGGTGGGCTTATCGCGCGGGTCTCTTTGGGCCAGGGAGATTTTTGTGACGACATCCTGGCCTTCGGTGACCTGTCCGAAGATCGTGTGACGATTGTTGAGCCACGGCGTCGGCGCCACGGTAATAAAGAACTGGCTGCCGTTGGTATGGGGGCCGGCGTTGGCCATGGCGAGGCGGCCCACGCAGTCAAAGGCCAAATCGTCGGTGAACTCGTCCTCAAACTGATAGCCCGGCCCTCCCGTCCCGGTCGAAAGCGGACAGCCACCCTGAATCATGAAATTGGGGATGACGCGGTGGAAAATCAATCCGTCGTAGAAAGGCCGCTGGGCGGGCTGCCGGGTATGGGGGTCCGTAAACTGCTTGGTTCCCTTGGCGAGCCCCACAAAGTTTTCGATGGTCTTGGGGGCCTTGTCCGGAAACAAAGCGCAGGTAAAATTACCTTCCGACGTTTCAAAGACGGCTTGCAAGGTGGGTTTGTTGTCTGCCAAAACTGCTCCTTCCTGATTGCTGGGAATGGTTCGCGGGCTTCCGTGAATGACGCACGGGCCGCGCGGCTCACATGATTGAGGCGGATTTAATGGAATCGAGCTTGGGGAAGCCTGCTGTCAAATAGGCGCGGCCTTCTTTTTCAATGCGCTGCTGGTCAGGCCCGTTGCCCATGGGAGCGCCTTCGCCGTATCCGCTGTAAAACTTTTGGACGACGTCCATCCCTTCGACCACTTTGCCGAAGGGCGCAAAGCCCTGGGAGTCCAGGCCCTTGTTGCCGCCCAGGTTGATGAACACCTGCGTGGTGCGGGTGTTGGGGCCGGCCGTGGCAAAGGTGACGGTGCCGGGCAAGTTGCTCTGGCGAACAGGATCGTCCGGGATAACCGCCGAGTGCCACGCCGCGGAAACGCTCGGGTTTGCGCTGATGCCGAACTGCACGATGAAGCCGGGCAACACGCGGAAGAAACTGGCGCCATTGTAGAAACCGTTTTTGACGAGGTTATAAAAACGGTCCGCGCCATGGGGAGCCCAGGCGCGGGTAACCTCAATCACAAAATCGCCCTGGGTCGTGACGAATTTCGCCCGATAGGTCGCCGGAGCCTTCGCCTTGAGCGACGCCGGCTTCAGCAGCGAGGCCCCGGCCGGGCTCGGCCGGCTCGGTTGGCTCGGTTGGGTCGGCGGGCTCGAGGGGATCGGTTGGCTCGGTTGAGCCGGTTGGCTTTGCTGGGTCTGTTCGCTCGGCTGGCTCTGGCGCTCCTGGCTCTCTTTTGCACTGTGGCAGGCGCCCAGCAGAAGCAGCGCAGGAACCAAGCTTGCCTGAAGAAAAACACGGAAAAATCTTCTCATAGAGTCCATCCAAACATTGTGAGTTGTAGGATTCAATTATCCGAACCCCGCCGAGGTTTTGTCAAACGCAGCGCCCGCTCAGTCGTAGTACTCAAGGCCCAAGTGCGTGATCAGTTGCTCGCCCCGCATGTGGCGCAGCGTGTTCTTCAGCTTCATGAGCTGGATAAACAAGTCATGCTCCGGGTAAAGGTTGGGCGCGCACATGGGGCTTTTGAAATAGAAGGACAGCCACTCCTGGATTCCCTTGCCGGCCATATCCGGGCAGCGCTGGACAAGGTCCATGAAAAGGACGAGATCGAGAACGATAGGCGCGGCCAGAATCGAGTCCCGGCAAAGGAAGTTGATCTTGATTTGCATGGGGTAACCCATCCATCCGAAGATGTCGAGATTGTCCCAGCCTTCCTTGTTGTCGCCCGAGGGCGGATAGTAATTGATCCGAACCTTATGGTAGAAATCCTTGTAAAGCTCGGGATAAACGTCCGGCTGCAAAATGTATTCGAGAACGGAGAGCTTGCTCTCTTCCTTGGTCCGGAACGACATCGGATCGTCCAGCACTTCGCCGTCGCGGTTGCCCAGAATATTGGTGGAAAACCAGCCATTCAGGCCGATCATGCGCGCCTTCAAGCCGGGCGCAATAATCGTTTTCATCAAGGTTTGGCCCGTCTTGAAGTCTTTTCCGCAGATCGGCGCGCGGTTCTCAATGGACAACTGCTGGAGCGCAGGAACGTCCGTGGTCAGGTTGGGAGCGCCGTTGGCGAAGGGAATGCCCAGCTTTAATGCGGCGTAAGCGTAAATCATGCTGGGAGCAATGCCGGGGTCCGACGACCGCAGGCCTTTCTCAAAGGCCGCAAGCGACTGGTGCACAGGGCCGGGCTTCATAAAGATTTCCGTGGAGCCGCACCAGATGATCACCATGCGCTCGGCGCCCGAGTTCGCCTGAAAAGTTTGAATGTCCTCCATCACCTGCTTGGCGAGGTCCATCTTCGTCTTGCCGCGCTTGACGTGCGACCCATTCAGTCTTTTCACGTATTTCCGCTGGAACACGCCGGGCAGCGGCCGGATCCCCTCCAGGAAATCGCGCACCGCGTCAAGGTCCTTGGAATTGAGAACTCCGGCGTTGGCGGCCGCCTGGTAAGAGTTGTCCGGGAAAATATCCCACCCTCCGAAGACCAGGTCGTCCAGACCGGCAAGCGGAACAAAATCCCTGATCAGGGGCGACTTGCGGTCGGTCCGTTTCCCCAGCCGAATGGTTCCCATCTGCGTGAGCGAACCAAACGGAAGAGCCAGGTTCCGGCGAATGGATTCGACGCCAGCAAAAAAGGTGGTCGTCACGGCTCCCATCCCGCAGGTCATAATCCCCAGCTTGCCCTTCGGCTCAGCAATCTTCACTGTTTTCTTGCGCACGTTCTTATCCTCCTGAACAGTCAGAAAAAAATCTCTTCCCTAGCCAAAAGCTCTAATACTGGGCTAAATGCACAGGAATTGCAATCACTTTCCACCCAAGGGACGGGTCGGATCTTTCGCGTCACACCCAATTCAGGCCGGCGCCGCGCAAAATGGGGCAACCCAGAACACCACTGCGCCGCCGCCTCGAAAAAGTAATTCCCGGCCCGCGGCTCACGGGATCTCGCAGACTCGGACGCGGCTGTTCTGATAAGGGCAATTGAGGCCTGGCACTCCGGGCTGCTCCAGCACCACCCAGTTCACCCCAAAACGGCGCTTCAGGCCGCGGAAGTCTTCAGCCGTAAACTTCTTCCAGCCTTTGAGCGCGGTTACTTCTTTAAGCCAGCGATTTCCGACGGCGGGGAAAAGCGTCACAACGCCCGGGTCTTTGACCACGTCCGCCATCCGGCTGCGCTCCGCCATGCCGCGAAATCCGTGGAAATCTTCGTCCGGCAATTCCATGAAATGCGGATTCAAAGCGAAATAGGCGTCCTTGGGAGTGTGCTCCCGAACCCAATCGAACGCCTGCACCCAGGGGTTCGGGTCCTGAACACCCGGCCACTCAATATGCGGGCTGCCTGGAAAAAGCTGAAGTTGCGCGTAAAACATTCCCAGGCTGAGAGGTAGAAAAAGCGCCATCCACCTAAACACGGATCTCTTTAAGACCCATTTCCCAAGCAGGCCGCCCGCCATCAGGAACAGGAGCAAGTACACCAGGTGGAAGCAGCGCAGAGGCTGGTAAGGAGTCAGCCTTTCGAACTTTTTGGGAATCGTGGTAACCACGGCAGCCGCAAGACCCGCCAGCCCAAACAGAGCAAGCCGCCGGCTCAAGTGCTCCAACCGAGGCAGCGCACAACGGCGGCCAATGCGTGAAATTCCCTCAAGCATGCCCAAAGGCGCCACAATCCCCAGCCATTCGTACCAATGCCACAAGAGCAAATAATTTCCCGTTCGAGTGCGGGCGGCCTTCCGCCAGGCGGCAGATGCGGGCTCCCATAACGAGTGCAAAGGAAGCGCCGCGGCGGACACCCAAGGCTTGGTTCGGCCTCGAGCCCTCCAAAGCAGGAAAAGCAGAAGCCCTGCGCCATAAAAGGCCATCATGATGTGGACCGTGGCAGCCGCCGCCACCCAGGCCGCCATCCAAAGGAATCGGCCCGGCGAGAGAGGAACACTCCCAACCGGCTCTCCGGGTTCTTCGCGGGGAAATGCGCCAAGCAGCGCAAAAAGCAGCGCAAAAGTTGCAAGCGTCCTCGGGTTCAGGTATTGGTCCACCAGGTATAAGGCCGTGCCCGCCACCGGCAGGGTCAACAGCGAAGCGATCAGGCACACCGCAGCCCAATGGGCGTGAGGCTCGTGGAACAGGCGCCGGCTCAATTTCAAGCAGGCAAGCAGAATCAGATACACCGAGAGAAGGTAAACAATGAACAACACCGCCGCACACGACAGGTGCGTGCACCGCACCAGGAAAGCCATCAGGTTTCCGAATAGCGTCGCGCTGGTTTGCGGCAGGAAGAGCGCGGAATCATGAGGGTAAAGGCTGGGATCAAGGAGCTTCCTGATGGCGGGAAGGTAGATGGCCTGATCTTCAACGCCAAAATGATAGCCGTGGATCAACAGGGCGGCCAGCGTCAATCCCGCAAGAGCCAACCCATCAAGAATGCGGCCGGGCTTTTTCACGCCATGAATTATGCGATAAGCGGGGAACATTTTGCATGAAAAGTGTACCCGCCCCCTCCGTCGAATGAATCTCGATCCCTCGGCCCCGCTTCACCCGGGCATCCAGAACCTCCGATCGACGCCCTCTATGGCGTTTTTTCTGCACGGGAGTCAACCTCGTGTTGCGGCTTGCGCATCAGCCAGGTGAGGGGCGCAACGATAACGAAAAGAAAAGTGAGAAAGCGAAAAGCGTCGAGGTAACTGAGAACCGCATCCTGCTTCAGCAGGATGTCATAAAGGAGTTGCAATGCGTGCTGGCCGGCGCCGGTAAAGGTCACGCCAAATTGCGCCAGCCGCGCGTGGAGCTCGGCCAGGAGGGGAGCCGTGAGCGGACGGAAAGCCGTTACCTGGGCGGCCATCCTGTCCTGATGGAACTGCTCCCGGCGCGCCAGCAGCGTGGTGACCGCGGAAATTCCCAGACCGCCGCCAACATTCCGCATCAAGGCGATGATGCTGGTGGCGTATCCCATCTGCTCGGCAGGAATAGGGTCCACGGTGATCGTGGCGAGGGGAACGAAGATAAAGGAGAAACCACCCCCCATGATGACCTCAGGCAAAACAAAACTCCACGGCCCGGCACTGAGATCGAGGGAAGATAAACCATACACTCCGAGCGCTGCCGTGAGGGTTCCACAAAAGAGTAGACCTCGCATGTCCCACCGCCGGCTGATCAGAATGCCGGCGAGCGGCATGAACGCCATGGTGGCCAATCCTCGGGGAGTGTTCCACACCCCGGCGGTGATGGCCGGAAACCCCAGCAGTTCCTGCATGAACAGGGGCAAGAGCACGGTGCTACCGAACAAGACGATTCCCATCACGCCAGAAAGCGCCACGCCCACGGCAAACGTTCGGTGCTTGAGCAAACGGAAACGGACGATCGGGTCCTTGCTGCGCAATTCCCAGATGACAAAGGCGGTGAGGCAAACCACCGCGATCACGGCCAAAATTACGATGAAGCGCGATCCGAACCAGTCGTCCTCCTGCCCCTTGTCAAACATGATCTGGAGCGCCGCAATGCCGGTGACCAGCATGCCGAGGCCCCAGTAATCAATCCGGTTGGAGGTGCGCCGGATGTAGTCTGGATCGTGCACGAACAGATGCACTAGGATAAGGCCAAGGATGCTGATGGGAACGTTGATAAAGAAAACCAGGCGCCAGCTATAGTCCGTGGTCAGCCAGCCGCCCAGCACAGGCGCCAGGATGGGCGCCACGACGATTCCCACGCCCCAGAAGGCCATCGCTTTGCCGCGCTCCTCGCGAGGGAAAGTCTCGAGCAGAATCGCCCGGGTGGTGGGCTGGAGCGAGCCGCCGCCGGCGCCTTGCAGAATCCTGAAAAAGACCAGCATCGGCAACGATGTCGCCATGCCACAAAGGACGCTGGCAACGGTAAAGATGGTTACGGCAACCATCAAAAGCCGTTTGCGCCCCATGTAATTGGCCAGCCAGCCCGTCGTGGGCAGGACCGCCGCGTTTGCCACCAGGTAAGAGGTCAGCACCCACGTGGCCTCGTTGACCGAGGCGGATAGGTTTCCGGCAATGTAGGGGAGACTGACATTGACCGCCGCCGTATCGACCAGCTCCATGACGGCGCTTGCCATGACGGCGATCGCAATCAACCAGCGGCCGACGACAACAGACCTGTCCCCAGGAAAATCTTCAGAAGGCATCTACAAAACGATTCTATGAAGCCGGTTTCAAAAACTTCTCAGTAAAAACCTAGTATACCTTTGATGATTCTGATCGAGCGCGCGGATGCTCGCCGGTTGCGGCCTTCGATAAACCCTGAATCGGCTTCCCCACGATGGGTCCCCAAAAACCGGGAGCATCCGGGCACGCCGGCATGAGGGGATTTGTCTGAATGCGATGAAGAAAATCTGAAGCAGCTACTTGCGGGCTTCAGCGCGATGGCGAACGTCGGCGCCTTCAACCAAAAAGACCACGTCTTCGGCGATGTTAGTGGCGTGGTCGGCAATGCGCTCCAAATTGCGGGCGATAAACATAAAATCGACGCAGGAGCGAATCGCTGAGGGCTCGTTTTCCATATAGCTGACGAGTTCGTTATAAATGTTATCCCGCATATGGTCGACCTCGTCGTCGGAGGTGAGCACGTTTCGCGCGAGGTTGGCGTCCTTCCTGACGAAGGCGTCGAGGCATTTGCGCAGCAACGACTCCACCAAGCTCGCCATTTGCGGAATATCAACCAGGGGCTTGATGAGGGGCTCGTGCATCAGCGACATGGCCCGCTCGGCAATATTCACGGCATGGTCGCCCATCCGTTCCAGATCGTTGTTGATCTTGATCGTGGCGGTGAGAAAGCGCAGGTCTGTCGCCATTGGCTGCTGGAGAAGCAGCAGTTCGGTTGAAAGATCATCAATCTCGATTTGCATGCGATTGATGCGTTCTTCGTTTTCCATCACCATGCGGACCTGCGCCTCGTCTTTTTCGACGAGGGCCTGGACGCTGCGATAGATGGACGACTCCACCAGCCCGCTCATCTCAAGCAGTTTCTTCCGGAGTTCGTCAAGTCGAATTTCAAAATGGCGCACTGGAAACGCTCCGTTAACCGAACCGACCGGTTATATAATCCTCAGTCTCTTTCTGGGCTGGATTCTTGAAAATCACGTCCGTCTTGTTGAACTCGATCAACTTGCCGAGCAGAAAGAACCCTGTGTAATCGGCAACCCGGGCCGCTTGTTGCATATTATGGGTAACAATCACGATGGTGCAAGTGGAAACGAGATCGAGCAGCAAATCTTCGATTTTTGCGGTGGCAACGGGATCGAGCGCCGAACACGGCTCATCCAACAGAAGCACCTCCGGATCAACCGCCAAGGCGCGGGCAATACACAGGCGCTGCTGCTGTCCGCCGGAGAGTGAATAGGCGGATTTATGCAAGTGGTCTTTAACTTCGTCCCACAGCGCCGCGCGCCGCAAACTTTTCTCCACAATCTCCACGATCTCGCTTCGATTGGCCATCCTGTTGATCTTCAACCCATAGGCCACATTCTCAAAAATGGACTTGGGGAAAGGATTCGATTTCTGAAACACCATGCCGACGCGGCGCCGCAGCCTGACCACGTCGATGGCAAATATGTCCTGGCCGTCCAGCAGAACTTCACCCTCGGCCCGAGTGCCGTTTACCGTCTCATGCATTCGATTCAGGGTTCTCAAAAAAGTCGATTTCCCGCAACCTGAAGGGCCGATGAGCGCGGTAATCTTCCGATCGGGTATTTCGAGAGAAATGTCAAAAAGAACCTGACGGGGGCCGTAATGGAAGTTAAGGCGGCCAACGGCCATCTTCAGCACGGGGTTGCTGGCCTCTTTAATGGACTCCTGGATGGTACGATCAGGTCCCGGCACGCCAATGATCACCTCCGATTCAGTCAGGTTCCCCATAAGAATCACCCACGCAGCGCCATGCTCGTTCAGAAAAAAAAGGCCGTTTGCTTATCTTATCAACAACCCCCGGCACGAACAAGATAGACGACCGATACCGGTCAAAATGAGCGCGAACCCGCTGACGAATATTCTCCCTGGTTACGCCTTCCGTTTGTCCCAAGGCCTAAGCCGGCGCCAGCCGGCATTTTCATCCAGCACCGCGCGCGCGATGATGCTGATCACCAGCACGAAAAAGGTGACGAAGAACGCCGCCGCGTACGCGAGCGCATGGGCGCTCGAGAACGGTTCGGTGATGAAAGCCCAAATCGCGTAAGTCAAGTAACCGATCGGCTCATTGGTAAGATGCCCGGTCCAAAGATAACTGGACCAGCCGGCCGTGTAGATCAGCGGCGCCGTCTCGCCAACCGAGATGGCGAGCGCGAGCAAAATGCCGGTGAGAATGCCGGGAAGCGCCGACGGCACGCAGATCCCCATGGTCACCCGGCCGTCGCCGGCGCCCAGGGCATAAGCCGCCTCGCGCAACGAGCGCGGCACCTGCCGGAGCGACATCTCGGTGGTACGGCAGATATAAGGAAGCGAGATGATGGCGAGCGCGACGCTGCCGGCTGCAACCGAGAATTTCCATCCCAAGGCTACCACCATCGTGATGTAACAAAAATAGCCGATCACGATCGAAGGCACGCCGACCAGGACGTCCGACAGGAAGCGGATCACCGGAGCCAAGCGTCCCCGATCGAATTCCGCGAGATAGATGCCCGCCGCAAGCCCCGGCGGACAGGCCAGAAGGATGCCGCCGAAAGCAAGGACCACGGTGCCTTCAATGGCGTTGAGAAGCCCGCCGCCCGTTCCCTCCGTAACATGCGTCATAACGTTCCAAGTGAGGGCGCTGAAGCCGCGCAGGAAGACAACAACCAGGATCCAGATCATGGCGCTGCTGAGAAGAAGAAAGGCGAGCGCGCACAAGCCCCAGCCCAAATAGTCGAAGAGGCGGCGCCGGAGGACGCGGCCGCTCGCGGCGGGAAGAGGGGCATTGCGGATATCGACAGCCGTCAGACCCATCAGGCAGGCCTCGCAGCCTGGCGCCCTTCATAGTAGAGCAGGACGCGGGCAAGACCGTTCACGATGATGGAAATCAAGCAGAGAACCAGCGCCACCTCGGCAAGCGAGCGCACCGCCATGCCCGTCGGGTCCTGCATGGCGCTGTCAAGCTGAGAAACGATGAAGGCGGCCATGGTGGAAATCGGCTGGTAGATATTGTTGGGCAGAATGTTCAGGGCGTTTCCGCTGACCATGAGAACCGCCATAGTCTCGCCAAGGGCCCGGCCGGCGGCCAGGATACTGGAACCGATCAGCACCCGCCGCACCGCCGGCATCAGGACGGTCCACATGGTCTCAAAGCGGCTTGCCCCAAGCGCCACCGCCGCCTCACGGAGACTGGCCGGCTGGCTGACCAGCGCGTCGCGCAAGGTGGCAGTGATCAGGGGCACGATCATCAGCGTGAGCACAAGGCCGGAAGTTAGCAGCCCATAGCCGCTGCCCGGAGTGCCGCCGAAAAAGGGAATAAAGCCGAGCCATTTGATCATGAACGGGAACAGATGATGTCCCAGGAACGGGATCACCACCACGTAGCCCCAAAGGCCGAACACAACGCTTGGAATGGCAGCCAGGAGTTCGACAAAGAAGGACAGCCAGGACCGCATGATCGGCGGAACACCCTCGGCCAGGAACAGCGCGGCGCCCACCCCAACCGGAACCGCAAGTGCCAGAGCAATCGCCGTGCTCAGCAGCGTGCCGACAATCAGGAACAGGATGCCGTAATGGGCCCCTGGCAGAATCTGCTGGCCGTTAACCGTGATCGGAGTGCCATATTGTCTGCCGAGATTCCAACTGTTGTCGATCAGAAAGTGGAAGCCGTTGAGGCGCACGGCCGGCCACGCGTAGGCCGCAAGAAAGACCACAATCAGCACAAGAACTATAGCCACGACGCCAGCGAGCAGCGCCGTAAATCTACGGAAATTCATTCAACGACTCCGAAACATTGCAAGCCCGTTTCAGAAGCTCTCAATAGCGCCAAGGTCAGCACGGAGGCCGCCCCGGCACTCAAAAACAGTTGCCCTGCCGGCGGCAAAACCACCGGCAGGGCAGGCGAAACGGACCGAAATCAAGCTCGGCTAAGATCACTGGATCTCCGCGATCTGATCTGCGCTGAGCTTGGCCACCGCGGCAGGAAGCGGCACAAAGTGTACGGCTTCCATAAAATGCGGAGCATTCCCGCCGTCCGGGCTAATGGCCCATGTAAAGAACTTGCGCAGCGCCGCCGCCATATCAGCCGAGGGCTGCTTGCTGCTCACTAGGGCATATTCATAATTGATGATGGGATAGGAATCGTGCCCAGGGGCAAAGATCAGGCTGATGCGCTGATCCTTTGGCGTCTTCGGCACCATCACCGCTGCTGCCGCGGCTGCCGTGCCGGCCTCGGGAAGGACGAAGTTGCCGTCATGGTTCTCCAGCATGGCAATTCCAAGTCCCGCCTTTTGGATCGAGTCCTGATAGCTGGAGCCGATGTAGGCGATGGAATAAGGATTGTCCTTGGCGGCGGTAATCATGCCGGGGTTGCCAACCGCGCCGAGTCCTCCCGCAACCGCCGGCCAGCTCACCGTGGTTCCATAATTCAGGCTTTGCGCCCAGGAGGGCGTGCTGAACGCCAGGTACTGCGTAAAGATAAAGGTGTCGCCGCTGCCATCACTCCGGTGCACAGGAACGATTGCGTGGTGAGGAAGGTGGACGCCCGGATTGATCTTTCGGATCGCGGCGTCATCCCAGGCACGAATCTTCCCTTCATAGATGCCGGCCAGTACCGGGCCGCTCAGTTTCAGATGTTGATCGTTCAAGCCGGGCAAATTGTAGTTCACCATCTGCATCGAGATGGCAAGCGGAATGTTCAGCATTTCCGGGTGCTGTTTCATCTGAGCATCGCTAATGTAAGCGTCGGAGGCGCCAATCTGCACAATGCCCTCAACCGACTGGGAAATGCCTGTGCCGCTGCCCGTCGACTGAGTCGTGATCTTCGCGCCTGGATTAGCCTGCGTATAAACCGGAACCCAGAGGTTGAATAACGGATAGAGCAGGCTCGACCCTGTTTCGTTCAGCGAAACAGCCTGCGACCCTGACGGGCCTGATTTCTGCTGCGAACACGCCGTCAAAAGCCCCATCATGGCAACCGTGACCGCCAAGGCTGCGATAGTCCCTCGAATTCTCATTTTCATTACTACCTCTCTCCAATATTTGAGACTGATTGTGAATTGTTACAGAAATGTTAAGCTTTTGTTACAAGTGTGTTAAATAGCCCCCGGCCGCCTTGCTCTTGCCTGCTACCGCTCCTTCTGGAACCGCCTGATTCAAAACTTCGTGGGCGCTGCAACTGTATGGTTTTTCTTCACTTTGCCAATTTCCAAGGGTTCCCAAAACGATTGTTACAGACTTGCGAACCCACCCTGGAGAATCCGGGGGCACGCGTCGCGCGCCCCCAAGACCCTAATAGTTAAACAGCAGGTTGAAAAAGATCGCATGGGTGCTGCCAGGAACCGCGTTGGGAATGCCGTTTGGATTGCTTTCCGCCAGGCTTGGGCTGAAAACCGAAAGCTCAGAGGCCGGGAACGTGAATTGGCCTTGGTAGTACACGACATTCTGGGTGTCGAATGCGAACTCCAAGTGTTTGCCGTACTTGTAGCTGATGCCGGCGACGATGGTCCGGAAATCCAGCGGGTTCTTGCTGACGTTGGTATTGGGATTGAACTGCTCGAACATACCGAACAAAGAGAAGGGTGTCTTGGCAATCCTAGCGTGGCCAAAGAAATCGAAACCCTTTTGGTTCGTGTGCGTTCCACCCAGCAACGCGCCTGTTAAGGAGTTGAAGGTCGCATAGGGCGTCGGGCCTAAACCATACGCGTCAGCGGGCCCGCTGCCTGAAAACAGGTTGCCGAGCGAGAAGGCGTTTCGGCCGTAGTCATACTCACCGGCGATGCCATAGTCGTTGGATTTGGTCGTGTAGTGAACCAGGGCGGCAACGCGCGTTTCAGGCACGTTGATATTCTGGTCAGGAGCCGCGTCCTTATAGCCGTAGTCCACAAAACCCGTAAAGCCCAGTCCCTGATATTTTGAGACCGCGCCGAGCGGATAGTAGGACAAGCGAGCCATCACCTGCTTCTTTTCGCCCACTTCGTAGGCATGGAAACTCGAGTTATTAAAAACTCCAACCTCATAATCCAGGTATTGCTTGCCGTTGAATTCAATCGGACCGTGAAGTTTAACGCCGGGATAGGTTGAGCTAAGGCTCAAATAGTTCCAGGGAGTCAGGTTAACGAACCGATAGCCGTAAAGACCTTCTTCCCAGTCCGTCAGGGGTTGCTGTTGCTGGCCGAAAGTCAGCTTATCCTTGCCAAAGGCTTTGCTGTGCTTAAAGAGCTTATTGAAATCGACATAAGCGTACTTAACCCGAAGAACCAGATTGCCGTTTACAGTGGATCCCGTGGCGGCGGTATTGCCCAGCTTTTCTGCCGTTGCCCCGCCATATTGGCGATAGAGATTGGGCGTCACGCGGAACGTAAGGGCGTCATTCGGTGAATAGAAGAAGTCAAGGTAGGTTCGGTTGACGTCAAAAGAGTTGAACCCGCCGTTGCCAGGACCCGGGCGGTTGATCTGGGTAAGGATTTGCGGTCCGAAGCCTGTGTCGGTGTAATACCGGTAGAGCCCGAAGAACGTTGTGCCGATCTTGATTTTTCCATGGTCGAGGTCCAACAACGATTTGGATTTGGCCTTTTCCGCGGCGGGCACTTCAGTCACGGCGTTAGCCGTACCGGAAGCGGGCTGGACCGTGGACCCCACCCTGGCGGCGCCATTCGTAGAGCCCCCGGCAGAATTCATCGAAGTATTCATGCTCAGCAGTTGACCTGAGTTTCCGGACCGGGCTTTCGGCTCAGGCGGAAGAATGGGAACAAGGCTTGCAACCTCGGCGCTCTCTTGCGGGCGCGCAGGGGAAGAGGTTGCAACCGCCTGCCCATTGACGGCGCCTCCCAGGCGCGCGTTCAGTTCCGCGACGGCATGAAGAAGCTGGTTAATCTGCTGTTGCTGAACCGCAAGCTGCTGTTTCAGCAGTGAAACTTCGTTGGATTTAACCTGATGGGCCGCAACTTTGGATGGCGCATTACCTTTTGTGTCACTTTGCCGTTCAACGGCAGCTTTCGACTTCTGCTTCTTAAGTTGAGCCTGCTTTGCAGCAACTTGGGAGGCAGTTCCGGAATGATCCGTCATCTGAGCGGCTCGCGCCTTCCCCGCGCCGGCTATTCCAGTGGCAATCAAGAGAATGCCTGTCAGCCATCCCGGTTTGATTCTTCGCACGTACATCATCTGCTCCTTTTTTTTTGCAGGTCACTGTATTCCACGAGTTCCCTGCTATGGTTGATTCGGTTGAATTCGAACTGCGGTCAGAATAGGACGCGCAGATGACTAAGACGTTACGCCTCTGTTACATTTCTGTTACAAGACACGCTTTTTGAATAAAACCAGGGCTGACGATGTTCCGCCAACCCTGGCTCGGGGAGAGGCGCCAGGGCACTGCGTAAAACTTGTTACCCCTCAAATCCACCCGCATCCATGCGGGCGCAAGTGCCTAAAGCGCGAGTTGGGGAAATTCAATTGAAACGGGCGCGCAGTTGATGACCTGCGCCTGCCGGCGCCTGGCAACGTTATCCAGCGCGCACTTGAGAATGTGAACGATCTCCGGAACCGTAAACACGTCCGTCATAAAGTCAAACGCCCCGTGATCCATGGCATCCAGGTAGAGCTTGATATCCGCTACCGCCGAAATAACAATGACGTTAACGGGTTCAGCAGCCTTGGCTGCGACGTCAAGCACATCCATCCAGTTGCCGTCCGGCAGGACCGCATCGGTCAGCACGAGGTGAGGACACGGCATTTCACAAAGTGGAGCTTCCGCTTCCTCGACGGTCCGCACGCGGATCGTTTTGATCGAAAGCGCCTCAAGAATGATATTCAGCGTCCCAAACCGCTCATTGCGGTGGTGGACCAACAGCACAGAAAACTTGGGTTTCATCGTCAACCTGCCTTGCTTGCTCTGAGTGATTGATTGTTTTTTCACGCTATTAGAGTCGCAGGGGAATGTTACGGTGTGATGACAACGGTGTGAAGCTGCGGTTAAACCTGCGGAATGAAAGTAAAGGCTAAGCCTGCCTGGGAAGCGGCCCGGAACCCGAAGGCAGGGCGATGGTAAACGTGGACCCTTTTCCCAACTGGCTTTCCACGCGGAGCGTGCCGTCCATGCGCTCAACGATATGTTTCACAATGGAAAGCCCCAGGCCCGTTCCGCCCATCTCTCGCGAACGTGTTTTGTCCACGCGGTAGAATCGCTCGAAAATCCGCGATAAATCGGTCGAGGGAATACCGATCCCGGTATCGGAAACAATAATGTGAGTTTCGCCTTCCGGCCCTTGCCGGACCTCCACGTGAACTTCACCGCCCGGCCGGTTGAACTTTATCGCGTTGTCCAGAAGATTGACGAGAACCTGCTCCAGCCGCCCTTTTTCCCCCATCACCTCGGAAGGTCCGAGCTCGCCGCAAGTTACCCGGATTCCGCGAAGGCGCGACTCCGGCTCAATTGTTTTGAGGGCGGTTTCGACTACGGCGCGCACCGAGATCCGTTCAGGTTCGGGCGTGGCACGGTTGGTTTCAAGCTCCGACAACCGGAGCAAGTCCGAAGCAATGTTGCTGAGGCGGGTGGCGTGGGCGCTGATGATTTCAACGAATTTCCGGTTGTTTTCCGCGTCTTCAAGGCCGCCCTCGAGCAAAGTCTCGGCATAGCCATGAATGGCCGTCAGCGGCGTTCGCAGTTCATGGGAAACGTTGGCCACAAAATCCCGCCGCACGCGCTCCAGGCGTTCCAGGTCCGTCACATCGTGAAGAATCGCAATGGCGCCCGCGCCCGAGGGAGCCTCAAACGGAGACACGTGAACCTCGAAAGACCGGCCTTCAGGCGCCGGAAAATATAACCGCTGGCGCATCGACTCTTTCGACGCCAGAACGTGGGTTACGATGTCCACCAGTCCCGGATCGCGAACCGTCTCGATCAAGGGAGACCTTTGGCGAACCGGGCCGGTCGCGCCCACCGCCCGCAAGAAAGCGTCGTTGCAAAAGGTGACTCTGAGCTGGCTGTCAACGGCCAGCACTCCTTCCACCATGCTGGCCAGAATGCTTTCGCGCTGGGCGGATTCCAGGTTGAGCCTCTCCAGGAGTTCGCGCAAACGGGCCGCCGCCCGGTCCAGCGAGTGCCCTAATTCCCCGAGTTCGTCATTCCCGCCGTCCAGCGCTCTCTCGGAAGGCGGCGCTATCTCCAGATTCTCGGCAAAGTATTTCAGCCTGTTGATTCGCCGCGTAAATGAGCGTGAAAAGATATAGGCAATCGCCAGCGCCAATAGAGTGGCGGCAATCAGCACCGCGAAGAGCCGGTTCAGCACCGTGCCGGTTGTGCCTTTGGCGTTTTCAACGGGAACCGCCAGTTCCAGCACGAATCCGGCTTTGCCGCCGTACCGGATCGGCATGGCAAAATAAAAGAGCTTCTGATCAAGCGTCGGGCTGGGGCGCACGGCGCTCCCCGCCTGGCCCCGCAGAGCGGCGCGGATTTCCGGCTGGCCGGAGGGGTTTTCCATAAACGCCGGGTCCTGAAGGGAATCCGCAAGCACAGCTCCCCGGGGGTTGATCACGGTCACGCGCGCTTCTGCATTGGCGCCGGCCGCGGCAGCCCAGGTTTGCAGCCGCGCCGCCGGAATCTCTTCGAGTTCGCGCGAAAAAATTCGCCCTTCCGCTCTTAGTCTGTTCTGAATGCTCACCACATGTTGCTGGGAAGTGAAACGGACCAGATAGAAATCCAGAGACAGAAGCGTCGCCGCACTCAGCAGGAACGCTCCTAACAAAACTTTGCGAAAAATCGGGCTACTCAAAGGCATGGGACGTCGCCCGCGTTATCCTTCCGAATCCCCCGCCGCATCCGAACCCGGCGAAAACCGGTAGCCAGACCCTCGCACGGTCTGGATGTATCGTGGCGCAGCGTCTCGAGCCTCAATCTTCTCGCGGAGCCGGCGAACATGCACGTCCACCGTGCGCGGCGTTACAAAACGGTCCCGGCCCCACACGTTGTCAAGCAGTTGTTCGCGGCTGAAGACCCGCCTGGGCTGCAAGGCCAAAAAGTGAAGCAGCTTGAACTCGAGCGCGCTCAGGGTAATCGACCGGCCCCGGACCGTTACCTCGCGCGAACGCGAATCCAGCCGCAATCCAGGAACCTCCACCACTTCGGCTTTCCCAATCGCCTGGTCCCGCCGGCGCAAGACGGCTTTGACGCGGGCCACAAGCTCGCGGGGACTGAAAGGCTTCACCACGTAATCATCGGCGCCAATCTCCAGCCCCACCACCCGGTCGACTTCTTCGCCCTTGGCCGTCAGGAAAATGATCGGCATCTCTTTAAGCCGGTCGTCCGCCCGCAGCCGCTTGCAGATTTCCATGCCGTCAAGGTCCGGCAGCATAATATCCAGCAACAGCAGGTCCGGGGAGTTTTGGCGCACGTACTCGAGGCCGTTCCTGCCGTTCGTAAAACTTTCGACCTGGAAGCCTTCCTTGCGAAAGTTGTATCGCACCAGGTCGAGGATGTCTTTTTCGTCTTCGATAATGACAATTCTCTGGCGCACGAGGGGATTATAGCATCCACCTGAGCGCAGGAAAGAGAAACTGCACGGGCCTGCACGCGGCGCCCCGCGAACAGATTGTCCCGGGAGATCTTGCGCGGTGCGCGCGCCGGCCTTGCAAATTCCAGTTGCCGCGCTTGCTAACCGCCGCCTGGGTTTCTATACTGAGGGTCGCGTTTTCATCGAATTTTTGAGCGGAGGACATTATGACGACAATCTCCCGGCGTGATATGGGCAAGCTGCTCGCGGCCGGAACGGCCGGCTTGCTGGTGGGAAGCAGATCAGCCAAGAGCATGAACTACATCAATTCAGACTTCGCGGGCGTCCAAATCGGCGCGCAGAGTTATTCATTCCGCGACCGCGGCCTGGATGCCTGCATCAAGGCGTGTCAGGATATCGGCATCGGAGAATGCGAACTGTGGCAGGCCCACGCTGAGCCGCAAAACATCAGCCGGGAAGAGATGAGGCGCTGGCGGCTGACCGTTCCCCTGTCGCACTTCCGGGCGATCCGGCGCAAATTCGATGACGCCCGGGTGCGACTTTACGCTTACAACTACAGCTTCCAGAAAGATTTCACCGACGCCGAATTCGTTCGCGGGTTTGAGATGGCACGGGCGCTCGGCGTGCGCTACATCACCGCTTCATCCAACCTCAGCCTTGTGCACAAGGTGGATGCGCTGGCGCAAAAGTACAAGATTGTCGTGGGCTTTCACAACCACAGCAACGTCAAGAATCCCGACTCTTTTTCCAACGCGGCCAGCTTTGAGCGGGGGCTCAAAGGAACGTCGCGATGGGTGGGAGTCAACCTGGACATCGGACATTTTGTGGCGGCCAACAGCGATCCCGTTGCTTTCCTCCGCCAATGGCACCGCCGCGTTGTCACGCTCCACCTGAAAGACCGCAAGCGCAACAACGGAGCGGATCTTCCCTGGGGCGAAGGCGACACGCCCATCATCGGGGTGCTGCGCCTTGTCCGCGACCATCACTGGAAGTTTCCGGGCAACATTGAATATGAGTACAACCGGCCGGGCTCGGGAACCGTTGCGGAAATGCAAAGGTGCCTCGCGGACTGCAAGAGAATTCTGACCACGGATTGCCAGGGCGGCAGTTGCTATCAGTAAGCGCGCTGCGCCCGGCGACTCTGTCTACGGCGCGGCGAGGACTTCGGAGGCTTTGATGTTCTTGGGGCGGCCCGCCCACCAGAAATAAGGGCGGGCGGCTTTTTTCATCAGATTCAACTTCAGGTCGTACCATCGCGTGGCCAGGCAGTCTGAGGCAAGGTAGCGCGTGTCGCCGGGCTGGACAATCAGGCTCACTTCTATGTTGGGCGTGACGTCCATGGGAATGCCGTTCTTCCGGCACGCTTCATAGAGATGCCGGAACACGACGATCATGTCCTCAAAACGCGGCGACGGCCAGTCTTCCATATCGGAGCCCAGGGTGGGCCGGAAGATGCAGACGGTGGGGAAAGCTCCCATGCCGGCAATCATGTCAATGGCCTTCAGCGTATCTTCGATCGGTTCAACTCCCGCAATGATTTCGCCCGAGCAGGCGCCTCTTCCCAGCTTCCGGGTCGTATACTCAAGCGCCCTGAAGAAAGTTTCCTGGCCGATCAGCTTTTCCTTGCCGGGACAAACCTTGGCAAAAAATTCGGGATTTTGAAACTCGTAGCAGAAACTGAAGTGGTCGGCGCCGAGATCAACCAGCCGGTCGTACTTCCACAGGTCGCGCGTGGGCGTCACCTGAACGCCAATCAGGCTGCCCACCTGCGATTTGACGGCCTTCACATAGGGAGCGGCGCGGTCAAGGTCGCGGTTGGTCTGATATCCGGAATTAAAATGCACAAAGGTCACGCCGGATTCCGCCTTGGCGGTGCGCGCCACTTCCACCACGTCCTCGATGTCCTTCAGCGCCACTTCATTTACCCCGACGTTCAATCCCGTGGTGCAGAATTTGCAGTTGACCGCCGGCGAGTGATACCAGAAGCCGCAGGAATTCGAGATGTAAATCCCCAGATACGTTCCTTGCAGAACGCCAATCCTGTCCATCTCAATGCCGCGCGCGGTCTGGCGGGTGTACCAGGGCACTTCCGGAGAAAGCCGCACCGGGTAGCGAAGCATCTGCCGTTCATCGGTCACCACGTATTCCCCGGCATGCCGCACAAGCTTGTAGCAGGACTTCTGTACGAACGGCTCCTCAAGCGGCACGTTCACCCATATATCTTTGATCGCTCCAGGAATGATGATCTCAAGTCCGCTGCCTAACCCCGCCCGGGTGCGCAGCAGGGGACGGCCGTCGCTGCCCAGCGTACACGATTCGTCAATGCGCATCCCCTTGCATAGCAGGTCAATCTCAAGCTCGCAGGGATTGAGCCTCTCGGTCGGCACAAAGTCCTCTCCCCGCACCGCGGAACTCTCCTGGTAAGGAAGTTTCTCCCGACGATTCAGGTCAATATTCGAGTCTACCGCCATAGCCATTCCCCCTGCTGAGCTTAATCTTGCCCCGCCTTCCAATCCAATACAAGTATTCTTTACAGGTTCATCCGTCGCGCGCTGTGATCAAAGTCACAATCCCCTGTGACCCAAAACAGTAGCCACTCGTCAGCGGCCCCGAGGTGACAAAAGATGTTGGCCCAGGGCTTGAGCCCTGGAAACGAGCGGCCTTACCCACCGCGACGCGCCAAAAGGCGTGGCGGGATAAACCCGCCGTTACACGGCGCACCCTCTTCCGCCGGGACAGGGGAAGGTGTTCGCGAACCCCGGCTTGCGCCGTGGGCTAATCTCCTTCGGTCTGCCTGGCCTGACGTTTTGGTGCCGCATAGGCTGGTTCCGAAAGCGGCAGTCCCCGCGCGCCCGCGTAGAAAACGATCAGCACGGCGGGTTTATTACCAGTGAAGCCTCGGTGAACGACGCCGACCGTTTCCGCCAGGGCCTCGCCGGCGACAAGGTGATGTCTGGTTCCATCCGGTTCCTCAACAGTGAGATTGCCAGAGAGGACATATGCGGCATTTGGCATGGGATGGGTATGCCACTTCAAAGAGGTATGCGAAGGGATGGCGATCTTGAGCACACTGATCTGGGGCTGGCCAGCGGGATAATGTTTATAAGCTGTGCCATCCCACGCGGAGGTAGCCTGGATGAGCGTCTCGTATCTCGCGGAAGGTCGAGGGCTGCTGTTCGGGCCGGCAAGAGCGAGAACAAGTAGCACCGGCAAAGCTAGAGCCTTGAGCTTCATAATTCCCTCCTCATTCTCCGGGAAGTAGCGCGGCCCTCCGCGGCTGAGGTCCGCGGTTCTTCCAGTAATGGGGATTCACAGTATTTTATTCTAGCGCCAGGTCGAGGCTGCGGCGGCCTTTTCTTTCCGACCGGTATTTCTTTGTGACCGTGCGTCTGCGCAAGGATCGGACCCACTATGCTGGAAAGCTCCGGAGGAGCGGTAGGTTTTAGCCCACGGCGCAAGGCGTGGGTTCGCGACCGAGATAACGGTTCTCAGCCCTCTACCTTGGGGAGAGGGTGGCGGCACTGCCGCCGGGTGAGGGGTCTGTAGCGGTGGGCGAGGGCCAAGGGCTCACGCACTGGGCTAAACTCTTTTGCCCCTGCCGGGGCTGTTGACGGACGGACCCGAATTTAAGCAATAAAATCCGCGGACCTCAAACCCGGAGGACCGCGCTACCTGCTTTTCATCAGGCAATCATTAAGTATTATTAAATGCATCATCGATATGATCTTGTGAAACTGTCGAATTAAAAACAAGTTCCACAATTAAACCCGCAGAGGAGGGCTAACCGCGCCCACCTCTGCGCTACCTGCTGCTGCGCCACCCGCCGGGGTCGATCCGCCACCGCCACACAAAATAAGCTGTAAGTAGTGATATAGGCAGAAGGAACACGAACACCGTCGCGACATAGGCTGGTAGCGCCGCGGAGGAGATGAGGGACAGGCCGAGTCGACGTGCGCTCAGTGTCACCGCAGAGGCGTACAGAACCACCATGGCGCACATCGACAGGCCGGAGCGAATCGTGAAAGACCATGGCCGGTCGCGCGACGCGCGGGACCAGTAGACCAACGCCACGAATATCGGCCCGCAGCATGCCAGAAGGGCGAAAGCCAAAAGTAGGCCTCCCCACGGTACATCGAGACCAACACGACGACGCAGCACAAGATCAGCGACAGCCACAAGAACGAGCTGGAAAATCGTGTAATACACGACGAACAGCACGGCTTGCCTGAACGTCATTGGGGCTGGCTTTTGCATCCTCGGGCTTCCAGTTTCGGGGCTCCTATTCATGACAGCCCCAGTTTTTAATCGCCGGGAGTGTGTAATTCTTGAAAAAGCTGAATGACTGCTTGACCAGAAAAGCCCCTCCAGCCGCAGTAGGCGCGCCGCCCATCGCACCTGCAGTGCACGCGAGCGGCTCGAATGGCTCCGGTACAAAACACGTAACGGCTATCGCGCCAAGCCCGGTTGCCGCCGTGACTCCACCCGCGACCAGCATGAGACCGTTTACCTCGATCATGTCCAGGGGATGCGTAAGGCGGCTGAAGGCGTCGAAAAGCGTATCTACGCCTGCCGCGGGCGTCCCCTTAAGATTATTTGCCAGCGGAGCGCATGGGTCCTTCTGGCGTTTCTGCTGCGCCGCGACGTACATTGCGTTGCGGTTCCGGTATTGGTAACTCGTATCCGGGGCCCCAAAGATCGGACCGCTCGGGTGGAGGAACCAGAAGCCATCTCCGTCCCCCGCGCAGTTCATCCAATCCGTTTCATTCACATTC